>JGI24022J15233_10007070_pt1 | contig 12305 bp, 9 predicted proteins | sample Ectturendosymbi2_FD_15233 | JGI IMG/M metagenome (IMG submission 15233)
AGATGTTACTTGCAACTGCTTCATAGCGACAGTTGTCGTCACTAATGAGTAACGATTGCATTTGTAATCATACTCATAACGCCATTAATGTTGCTTAACATAACGCAATTTATTTTTCATGCAAGCTTTTAAAAATTAATCTGCGCTAAACTAAGCATCGATTGGACTTAAGTACCAGTGAAACTTTTCATGCTGCGGAAACTTCCGGAAGTAAAACGGGAGTTTATTCGTACACAACACCTGCACGTGGTGGCTTCAAGCATTGCGAAACTTCCCGATGATGCTCTTGTTTCGGTTGTGACGGCCGACACACGCTCCATGGTTAATCTTGTCTGTTTGTTTATGAAACCGCACCTGCTAGCGTTGCCGTAAGATAACTGTCACGACTTGTTTCGTTGTGCTTTCTTGCGCAAGTTGTCTGGTTGCGTGAGGAATATAACAGCGTTTTGTCAACTCCTATTGAGGCCGATTGTATCGGCTGTTTTGGCCAATACCGATATATCGGTAAAACCCAAATATCGGCCGATATATCGGTCGATCTCTAGTTGTAAAGATGTTACCACTTTCCTTTCCAACATGTGTTAATTAGTTTTGGACATTAACAGAGGTTTGATTTTAAAGTTTTTGTATTTCACACCACATCAATGTGGCTAAATTTATAAACTATTTTGCAAATTAAAATGACGTTATATCATAAGAGAGATATATATATAAATGTAAACAGCCTAAATTGCAAAAATTACTCACAAATACTTGTTAGAACAATGTTGATTGGCTAGTGTGTGGCCAAAAGTTAATACACGCATGATGGTGAAACATCTGCATTTAATAAAGTTGTATTTAAATTTTTCAAACCTATTTTACTTTCCCTTCATACAAGATGGTAACAGTTTTGCACTTGTCCCATAAGTACTGTGTATCATTTGTGGTAACGTTGCAAGAGGTACTGTAACTATGTAAAGCATCACAATGCTTGAATATGTCTTTGGATCTTATATAGTAAGATTCAAATTCTCTTGGCTTATGTGTCATAATTTCGATCATTTGAAAAAATTGGGGATAAATATAATGATAATTAAAAACGTGGAGAAATTTTGTACATGCTGCCAACATTTTTTGATAATAAAAAACTGCAAAGAAATAAGTTAGTTGCCTAAACAGCAAAAACTAATATTTGTTTAACTATAATGTTAATTCAGGTTTAAATGGATCTTCTTATTACATGAACTTACTTTGTGGAATACCTATTACATACCATACATGGTACATATAACTTCCTAAGTCAATTAGCTTGCTCATTAGCATTATAAACTTTGGCCTTGACTTGCGATTACTTGGACCAGCTATGTCCAACCCTAATGGCTTACTGAGCCAAAAATTATGTCACTATCTTGACAAGGGCAGCACATTGAATGACTTACTTTGATCTTAGTAGACTAAATTTAGCTAAGCTAATACCTGTACACTGAAAGTGTTCGAATCCTAACTGCCATGGCAACAGACGTGATAAAGTGGCACTGAGGACCACCTGCATCAAAAATGTCAAATTCAAGATTATCAAAATAAGGACAGGTTGTCAGTACGTAGGATACAGCACTTCTACTGGAGCGAAAACCTAAACTGGGCCGCCCAAAGCCTTTGACTGGGCCGCATGCGGGCTGCGGATTGGACATAGCTGACTTCACAGACCTTCTGAGAACAAAGTTTTTTTAGGGAGATTGAAAAATGTCTTAAAAAGCTGATTATGATTATTTTGTATTACAAGGCATACTTTGAAGTCAAACTGCAAAGCTCAGGTATCTGGGGAATTGGAATTGCTCTTGGGAGTTCAGGCCTAGACAGAATCCCTTTGGGTGAAGATGCCTACAGTTGGGTTCTGCGCCACACAGGAGAAGTTGTTCATGATAAAATGGTTATACATACATTGAAAAGTAAAGTAGAAGAAGGTGATGTTCTTGTAAGTCATGGTTATTCTATGTCATGAAATTAAATGATTTTGATCCAAAATAATTAAAACTTTTTATGTGTCTCATTTTTAATATGAATTGCTTAAAACATGTTGGGTGGTGCCTAGTTTCAGTATTTTAAGCCGGTAAGTTTGATCCAGCATGCACTATGTATGCGAATTTTTTAAAACTCCACAAAGAATCCAATATGTCTTTGTTGTTAGTCATAGTGGTTTTGGAGGGAAGGCTGCTTCGTTTTTTAATTCTAGCCCATGTCCATGGTGCAGCAGAATTTGTCAAAATGTCTACATCCCTACAATTTCTAATCTGATCTTGGGTCATGGTCTGCGATGTGAAATCATGCAAATTCTTTCACTGTGCCAACTGTTGACTTGACTTTTTTGTTTGTGAAGGGTGTTTCTTATGATCATGTCGAACTGAACTTTTTCCATAATGGAAAATCACTGAATTGTCCTGTTCGTGGAATCAGAGGCACCGTTTTTCCACTTGTGTACGGTAAGTGCATTTCACCATCTTAACGAATGCGGCTAAGATTTTATAACTAGAACATCACTTAGTTTGTTTAACTTTCATTTGACTGCAAAGTATTTTTGTCTTGCGCTGAATATCTCTGGTTTGTTTAGCATGCAGGTAGTATTTTTAAAAAAGAACACCAGTTACGTAGCACGCATACTTGGTAAGGATGGAGAAAATTTTGGTAACAACATGAATGCAATCAACGCAATCACTACACAGAACCATGATTGGGTTTGCAGCAGCACAAAATGCTGCATTGGATATTTAGCGCGAAATCCCTCTACAGTAGGCTTGCTGTATTTTGAAGGTTCCTCATGATATGAAAAAAGCAACTTACGAAGTGGAAAGTGCACCTAACATTTATTTGAAAATTAGGTAATTAGTTCATTATCAAACTTCTGATACAATCTGATTTCACCCGTAGTAGATCTTAAGTGTGATTTTATCAACTTAGTTTTTGAAAATCTTCTCACGCAGCTTGCACTATAAACAGCGAGGTGAAGCTTCAGACACAAAAATAAATACTGTGTTGAGTAACATAAACAAACACGTTTTTTTTTAACCACTGCAGAAAATCTAACGCTGTAGTACCGCTTTGAAATGTGCTGCTTTGTATTAGCCTATTGAACCAAGCGATTCCTACTGATAACTCAGAAACATCAACATAATCCGCATACGTGCTGTTACATTTGTTCATATCTTTGTCATTGCTTCCACTTGGCAACAGTGCGTGAAGATTTCAAAAAGCCAAATGTTTCATTCAGCAAACCAATTACACTGATATCTTCTCTGCGTAATTCCAAAATTGTCCAAACTTGCTTCAGCAGCAGATAGACTTACGTCTTCTGCATATTCGCAAGGCATTCTTTTCTTCTTTCGGACAAGTCACTCCTCAATCAGACTTGGACAACTACATGATTCTAGTTGCCTAATCTGACGAATTAAAGCGAAATCCCGGTATATCATTCTAGTCTGGTTTGTGAAATGTTTGTGTGCTATAATTTGCTTCTAAGCTAATTTCCGCTTTCACCGAAAATGTTCCTTTGTCCAACGTCGTTTTTCAAGAAGTGATACAAGAACACTCCTCGCACAAGGAAAGCACAACGAAAAGATAGAAGTGCCATGCCACCTTCACATCCCTTTCTTGCAGTCATGTAGGCCTTTCGACGAACGGTAGCTAGTACGTACTGCCTAGCAGGTAGTTGTGGTAAAATTGCAATCTGGCAACGGAGAGAACACTGTTTGGCAGTTGTACTATTAAGAACTATAGTTGTTCTTGATGTTCTCTCTATAGGTGTACTCCCAAATGCAAAGGTGCCTGTTCTTCTGTTTATCCGAATGTACATACAAATACACATCTTATGATGTCTTCACTGACTCTCTAGCGCGGCTCTCTCGGCTAGTCATGGCCGAAATTGCCTCAAGGTCACTGCAGTGGCTCTCGCGGTCCTTGAAGGGTAAGCACCCCATGAATTCTTAAAGTGTCGTGATGAAAAAGACAAATATTTAGATTGTAGAAATTAACAAAGAGTTTGGATACAAATAAATATCATGTCTCGATCGATCGAAACAACTTGCAACAGAGACAATGTAATCCTAATCATGAATCGCTGTGCGACCTTGATCCGAGAACCTCATCACCGTTTTTTTCGCGTCTTGTAAAACCAAAAGCTCAACCAATCCTTCTCCTTAAATACTCTAGGCACTGGATAGAAATGCCCTTGTTTGTTCTGATGACTTTCTTGCCGTGCTTTGACCATTGCAACTTTTCTGTCCAAGTTTCCATGTCCTCGTGAGAAATGGTGATATCAAAAATTCCAGCCTTGGCTGGAGTTGCTGCATTGATAGGTCTGCTTCTTGCAATAACCGCTTCTATATTACTTTGCACGAGGTCGGCTGTCTCTTCTTCCTCTATTGGCGGCATTGATTTACTGACACTGCTAATCGAACTTAAATGGTTCCTTTATTTTTTTAAGTTCCTTATCCCTTTTTCTATGTGAAAGAAGCCACTTTTACTCTCTTCATTGGTACTGGTAGGTTAAAAAGCTTCACGTATAGTTAAATATTAAGTAAATTAAAATCCGTTGGCCGTAGCCTAAACAACCCTAAACTTAAAAATTTGCTTTTAGCCTGAATCTCGTTAACTGTACACCACATTTGCCATAAACGTATGTTTGCCGACATTCTATTTATGATGACGCAGAGTGAGCAGCATTACACAAATGAAACTGCTACAGTAGAACAGGTCTTGTACGGGTTACCCAAAACACACAAGCCTGGCAACCCAATGAGACCCATAATCTCAGCTGTGGGCAGTTTCAATCACGAGGCTGCCAAGTGGCTCTCAAATATCCTAGCTTCGCTTCGTCATCACTCAACAGCAGTCAGAGACACGTTCAGTTTTGTAAAAGAAATACGAAAAGACGACGTTCGAGGCTGTGTCATAGCATCATTTGATGTCAAAAGCCTTTTCACAAATATTCCTTTAAAGTTCACCACCAACCTTCTTATTATAAAATCATTGTTCCATGACGGCTGCACACAATTTCAGGGCATTAGTCAAACTCAAATAAAAAAACTACTGAAGTGGATCTGCCAAAGCACCACTTTCCAATTCAATGGCAAGTTCTACAAACAAATTGATGGCGTAGCAATGGGTTGGACCATTGCTCCTCTGCTTGCCGACGTAATAATGAATTACGTTATAGATCAAGCTCTCACAAAAAACAATGTTCAAAACAAGCCAATCGTCCTTTGGCGCTATGTAGATGATATATTTGTTGCTTTCAATGACATGAGTTCGCTGAACATTTTCTTTAATGCCCTCAACAACGTACATAACAACATCACTTTTACCAAAGAATTGGAGTGTGGCGACTCTCTTGCCCACTTGGATGTTCTAATAGAAAAAAGTCAGACTGGAATACAAACAACGTATCGGAAACCTACTCACTCTGGCATCTACACGCATTGGACAAGTTTCATTCCTCACTATCAAAAAAGAGTTCTTGTGTTTGGATTACTTGAACGTGCTTATAAAATCGCCAGCGCATATAATGCCATACATAATGAATTCATGAAAATCAAAAGTATGCTGATCAAAAGTGGATACCCCAAAGCATACCTGGATCGCTGCATCATGAAATATCTGAACCCGAAACATGAAGCCCCCATTAATTCTTTCTCGAAAAACCGCCAATGGCAACCACCATCAGCATGCGTCTCCCCTACATGGGGAAATTTCCTGCGAAGTCCGAGGAGAAATACAAAGACTTACCACCGCTATGCCATCATGCCCTAAATCGTTTCATACATAAAACTAATAAATTGAAAAAATCTTGTACATATAAAGACAAACAGATTCTTCTTCGTCGTTCAAGTATAGTTTACAAACTGACATGCACGTCTGGGTCAAATTACATTGGGCATACTCGCCGAAATTTAATAACCCGATAGCATGAACACCAATTTGATCAACGTTCTGAAGTCTGCAAACATTTGTCAGCCAATTCCAAACACCGTTTTAACTTCCAAGAAACCGGAAATATTGGGAAGCATCGTCGGTCAAAAGAAACCTCACCTACTCGAGTCTCTTCTGATACAGGAACACCAGCCAGATCTCAACATCGATTGTTCATCTATCCCAGTGGTTCTCAACCTTTCATGGTTTGTGGCCCGCTTCCGAAGACCGGCCAATTTTTTCCATTTCATGCAGCGAACGGAAGAAAGCATTTCTTGATCTGGCAGTTGCATTCAGAATACAGCGATGCTGCGCAGATTCCAAGCGACTGTGCTTTGATTTTTCCACTTGTCGTGATCTTTTTCAAAGTTGGGTGCATCAGCGTCATCGGAATTGGTGGACGATGAGGACACTGAAGCGAATTCGTTGTTTTCCTTGTCTTCAGTAAACCCATGCATCTCAAAAGCTAGATCGCAGAGGGCTTTTTTGCACTGCCCTGCTGGTTCTCTGTGAGCTGAGCATCATCCTATGCTAGGAATTTCAATAAACTGCAGCTAGCAAATTTTATTCTTAAAAAAGTTTGCATCTGTCCGTTCCATAGATTTTTTCATGCTTCCCGCCACACTGCTGGATTTATGTTGCGACAGCCACCATAACAAAAATTTCTCCATTCTGCAAAAAAAGTGCCCGGAGTGAAATCTTCTTCCTGCATGGTTTTAGTTGTGTGTGCATCCAGTTTCAAGTGCACAAATTTTCTAGCAAGTTCTTTTTTCAGTGCTGATTTCTGTTTCTTTGCCTCTTTCATCACCATAACATATTTCTAATGTTGTTTTCATCCTAAGCAATCGAAAACGTTCGTACCATCTCGCCGTCCAGTCTTTGAAATGTAGGCGTGGAATAAAACTTGATGGAATGGGCTTGTGGACAGCCAGATCAGTTATATTCCTTGACGAAATTTAATTGCACTGATGGCAATTGTAACTGTTTCACTCGAAAAAAACTTTTTAATTCCACAGCTGCTTGATGAAGGCTTGTTCGAGTTGCAAGGGCTTAGTGCTTCTATTTTCTTGTTCAGTTCTTCAACTTCATATCCACGTGCTTTCATTTCAGATGTCACTTTAAATTACTGACCCTTGACAGCCCACGCTTACTTTGATCTATCTACAGCTAGCATTGAGTCAAAAAGCTTTTTTCAATCTCCCTCACCAGTTCTGCAGCGGCAAACTTTTAATGCTTCCCGTCGTCGGTACGAGTAAAATATTGAAAACAGTGGATTTTTGTCGTTTGTACATGCTTACAAGAAACGCTAACACAATACTATTTGTCATGTGAGGAAACTCTTATATGGCGTTAGTATCTAGGAGCAATGTCACAGTTCATGCGCTACAATTATTTGGCAAGACGAGTAAAAGAGCACGTCTATGAGCGCAGTTTCACAGCCACAGATTGTACACAATCAACAAGTACATTCGGATAGCAAAGAATGATACAACAAGCTAGGCACTGATTGTGCAACGGTTTGGAAACATCGCGTTCACAAGATAAAACCTAGTTGTCTGGAACATTTGGAAGTCTGCACCATATTTATGATGTATGACGCACAAGAATGACCTTTGCTCAGAAAAGAGCCCCAGATTTAATAATGAACTGTCTGGAAGTGAACCATTGCAATTGCGTTGTGACTACATAACTGCAAGTCGCTGCTCAGTCGGTGTTAAATTTGAGTGCTTGAACTGTACTGCCGGAGTCTGAATTTATTCACAGACATGATAAAGCTCCTATTCCCTTGTCAAACGAGGTTTCTGACTACACACCACTTGCGCATGCACAATATTCTACACTTGGGCGTCGGAAGGATTTTTTCCAGGGAGGGGTCACTAGGGGATTTTTAAAAATTTTTCTAGGGGGCGCTGAAAGTGGTGAGATTTGTTTTTTTCCCACTCAAGACTAAGAAAACAATATTTTTTGTTGAAATTTTCAAAATTCAGGGAGCCTTAACCCCCTTCCGACGCCCATGATTCTACAAATCAAATACGCTGAGAAAACTCATGATTACGGGTTAGGGTTTGGTGTTTAGGCAAGTGTATCGGGTTAGGGTTTGGGTTAAAGTAGAAAAATAAAAATATTTGAGGTCTAAAACGAAGTCCAATATTTTTCAGTGGTCATAGCAGAGGTTCCCAACTTGGGGTACATTTGCCTATCTGAAGTGGTATGCTTGCTTATTTTTCGTATGCATATTTTTCAATATCCCTACGATTAGACACGATAAAATATTTTGTCATGAGAAATTTTAGGGGTACATGCACGTCTATCGAAATGCTGAAGGGGTACATGTTCAAAGGAAGGTTGAGAACTCCTGGGTTATAGTTATTCCCGCACTATAGCTTGTTGTGGGTATCTGACATCTAACCAAAAAATTTTACTTTACAGAACGCACATCGAAAATGTATTTGCCAAACTTTATTCCTTTACTCTGTGAAGCAAAATAACTGACAAACAATAATAGGTCAGAAATTTCGCTTGACACCGGGAATAAAAATATCCAGACTCCGTCTCTGGGAAAATCGCAAAAACCATCGACTCCAAAACCCTGCAGTAGAATCCTCTTTATGAATCCATCTTCAGCCTATTTTGGATTTCAATAAGCGTGACTTCATTTTATCCATGGATGTACTAAGCGGATTCTACTCTAGTATATTTTGCCGCTCTAGGATATATCCACAATATCCAATGGATAGCTGCGCCGTTGGTTTGCAGTGCTTAAAACGATGTTTAGAGCTGAGTAGCGTATAAGGAAATTGCCTGAAAACGCGGAACGGTTAAGTATATACCGTATATGCGAACACTTTACTGTGGTTTCATTCATTTGTTTATTTGGATCTGTGCTTTTCTAGGAAGCCATGTGGTTGCAAGCTCATGTAGAATGAATAAGATACTCTAAAACTCCAAAAACACCTGTGTGAAACTTTTAAAGGTGTTATTCCGGCATTTATGTTTAATTAAATCACTTGGTGTCTTGCAGTTGATGAAAGTGCAATACTGGATGTCCAGTTTTCAGATTTTACTCATTCGCCGCCATCTGGGTTTAGTGAAATTATGGTGGAGCAACAGATTTTTTGAAAAATGGAAACGTACCATACAAGCAAAGTTGTGGTTGCAAGTTATTAGCATTTATGTGTTGGTTAGTTGCTGTTATTGATTGTAATTCCAGTATCACCCGAAAGCATAATGACCAAATCTTGCAATTGCGCCAGGCTTTATGGGTTACGATAAATGAAATGTCTGGTATTTTATTGAACTAAATCAACGATTAATTTGTTCCTATCTGCTAAAAAATGACGCAATATGCAGTTCATATTTTGTTTTAGTCTAATACCAATCTACAGCTTTCGACTGTTAGGCCATCGTGATCCGTATGTGAAGTCACTGTTCATCCTGTGTGATTGACTGGTCATAAATAAGCGTTCCATGTTGGAAGTATCGCAGTAAACACAGCAGTTTGTAACGTTTACACGCGCAATAACTAATTACTTCATAAGGAACAAGCTTGTTTGTGATAAACAGTTGCAAGGTGGTGTGCTCTGCTGATATCTATGCAAATCTTTGGGCTGAGCAGGTCGACACGCGGTGGCTACACAGGCTAATTCCCGTATGTGACGTTTCGTTTGTTGAGAATACGAACACAATTGTGTGATACCATAATGTGACGCTACGCTAGAGTAGTCCATCAAAAATTGTTTTTAACCTTCGAGGGTTGAACTTCAAAAATAAAAACAAGCGGGAACCCCCGCTTAGGTTTTGGCGTTATAAAGATTGTTAAAGTGATTAATATTTGTATTTCATAACACAAACAGCGTCAGTTGTGCGAATAAAACCATTGTTGTAGATCCATTACCTATAGAGCTGTCAACGGAGGCATTTGCATGGGCACTTCTTACCTCTGCACGTCTGATTGCGCAGTTGGGTGCTGAAACGAACATTGTGGTCAGGTAACGTGTCAACAACAGTCAGTCTGGATCGATCACCGTTTCGTGCTTTCTGCCAGGAAATCTGTTAGTGCAGATTTCACAGTTGTTGCTGCTTTTGTTAGTAAAATTTACAAAAAACGATAGCAAGGAATTGTGAAAGCGTGTTGTGTTAAGCCCTCACTCGTGAAAAACGAGTTGAACGATTTGTTCTACCACAACAATTTCTCTTGTGTTTTTGTGTACTATATTCTTCGTTTGTTTTGACCATAGCCATAGAAATCCTTTGGGGTCAGCTGCTGACGATAAAAGAAAGAAAAAAATGGAACTGAGCGAAGCAAGTTAAAATTGACCGTGAGCTGAATTAAGAGTTAAACGATAGAAAATTAACAAACTTAGCCAAAAACTCAAGAAATATTTGAAGGTTTTGCATTTAGTTGAGAAATGTTTGTCAAAGTTATTGCTTTGTTAAATTTGGCATAACATGTTTTTCCATTTTCTATGGCTATGGTTCTCGTGTTCATTATTTTGATAAATTATATTACACGTTTTGTATTGCAGTCACAGCATCTCTTTATATGCAAACTTGCAGCCAACTGAACTTCACTTTTGGTAGTTCTGCAGCCAGTTTGCTTTCTTGGTTGCAATTAAATGGCAGTATCAAGCAGCGTTATTGTAAGAAGTAACTTGATTTTGCAAACCTTGTAATTTGCATCCAGGGTTGTACCTAGAGCGTGGATTTACTGTTGCAACGATTATTACTCGAAAGCTGACTTCAGTTACGAAACATGCTTTTTTGGTGCATAGATTACATTGCAGCAAAATGGCGAGAATGTCTACATATTATCAACATTCATTGTAAAATTCATTATTCATTGCAAAACATGTAAGTTCGTATAGATGATCGTTCATACCTGAGCCTTTTTGCGTTTAGCTTGTAGCTTTCGCACCACACTACTTTCACTGGGGCGGTGGTTCTGGTCTCCCATCTGCAATTGATGTCCCCAGTTCTATATTTTGTAATTTAATGCCGGGCGATTGTATGTTTGGCGTAAATCGGTGGTGTGTTGGTGAAATTTCCAGGGAATTGGTTGATCGAAAATGGTCAAGACGTTTACCCAAGCGCCGAAACTTTGCAAGGAGTTTGGGCAAAATAATTTGTATGCCTTTCGTACCTCTTTTTTGCCTCACTGCACTGTTTGAGTATGAAAAAAAGGCGGAGGATTGAGATTTTGTCACTAATATTGCTACTGCGTATATATTGTTTACTTAAACGACAAACTTGACGAGGATGCCACGCTTTCAGCTCAAATAGAAATCAAATCACGTTGCCTCGATTCTTTGCAGCATGAACTATTTCGTTATTTTGCTGCAAGCACTTCCGCAAAGTTATTTTTTGACGAAACTTTGCGGAAGTGTAAGTTTCTCACTGTCTCTGCAAATTATGCTGACGCCAGTTTGTGTTGCCAAATTTATGGCTATTCAAGTTTGCCTCATTGACCCAAAGCCTTATTGCAATAAGAACCTTTTGTGTAGGGCCGTAGGCGTTTCTTTTGTTTATATTGTGCCTCTGAGTTCATTGCTTTGGGCTTTTGGTTGAATATGCGTGAGTGTTTAAAAGCAATTATAATTATTGCTGAATGCAATACATGATGGGTGTTGTGTTGCTAGTACAGTTGCTTGGAATTCCATCACATAATCAACCCGAAGTTGTGGAAAGCTGTAGACCCTTTAAAGACCGCAGAAGCCGATATATCGTCAGAGACTTTCAGCCATAACTCGCCAGGCGATAGAACTAGAGAGGTGTCCAAACCATCTACGGATTCGGCAAGTCTTCTAGTTTCGATTTTCAAAAACATTTTGATTTGAGTTTTGGATTTTCTCTGGGTGACGTCAATCACGTCATAATGGGGGCATGTTTTCGCCTTTTTGGCCAAATTTACCGTTTCTGGGCGCCAACTCAACGAGCCATTTTTTGGCTCAAGCTTTTTTGGAGATTCGGGTCTTTAGAATCATTCGGGTCTTTAGAGCCCTTCATTGGTTTTCTAGCATATCTGGAGCCAGAGAATATGGTTGTGTAGATAATATTTTTATGAATTTGGTGTTCGGACAAACTTGGCATGCGTCGAATAAATTACTGTAGCTTGATGTAAAAAAAATCGAATCGTCCTTTAAAAGGGTCTTTTGGGTGGAGGGTGCTGGATTGAACCTTGCCTGGGACGCACCGGCAAATTTAAAATGCACAAAGAGCAAAGGATATTTGTTTACGTTTAAACAAATCGTGCCACGGTTGATTGACCAGGATGACGTCATAAGCTATGAGGGGGCGCTGAGAATGGATCTTGCCTGAGGCGCTGGAATGGTTTGCGCCGGCCAGGATATACTTCTTTCTTACAG
>JGI24022J15233_10007071_pt1 | contig 12304 bp, 6 predicted proteins | sample Ectturendosymbi2_FD_15233 | JGI IMG/M metagenome (IMG submission 15233)
CTCATAAATCATAACATCTTAACAAACTGACTGACGTCAAGAATACTAGTGGCGACAAAAAAACTGTGACTCATGAAATAAGTGTTTACTCAAAAATCAAAAAGACGCTTCCTCAAATAAATAAATGACTGAAACATCTAACTAGTTGATGCTAATGGCTGAAAAATTTCCCCAACTAAAATCTAACTCTTGGTCAAATGACTAACAACGGTAGAGAAAAATAGTAAGCCATGTGCGGGTAGTAAGTCTCTGGGGTACACATTTAAACCTGCCACGAGTTCGCTTTCGACTTTAATTTAGTGTGGTCCCGCTTGAAAGCCCAGTGTCATAGCTGTAGTTTCTTCAGAAACCTAGCTCCTGATGACAAAAATAGCTCATCTAAAGTGACAAAATCATATATTTTTTCCATCCCGAATCTGAGCAAGCTAGGTCCTTACATTGTCCGTGCGACGTTAGAAATAACATTAGAAAATAGCAAAGTCGATCATCCCTATAGATACCTTACCAAAATCCATGTAACCATTTTCTCAGCTTGGGATTTGATTCCACAGCGATCTTTCTTTCGTATCTTGCATCGCCAATAACAGTGACAGTTGGTGCGCCGAAGCTTTCAGATATGCCAAGCACAAGAAGAAGTGGGCTTTCTACTGCACGTACAACATTTCTGTTACTGCTGAAAATAGTCTTGGAAAAGCTGCCGCGTTCACTTACGGAACTTTACCAAGTAATGTGTATGAAACGTGTTTCCTGTTGAGTGGACATCGCTGTCATTACGCACAGTCCCGTAACTCGTCGTAAATATTCCATTGTACTGATGTTTGTGCATCACCATGGCCGTGACCAGCTTGGTAGTTTCGGGGGGGATCAAAATGATAAAATAATTGTAACTTGTTGTTGTACTATTATTGCACTATTTTAGAGGGAAGTAAAATGATTGCAACTTATTTTTGTACTTAACAATTAGACATGTTTTTGAAAATTTCGAGGGGGTGAAATTGCCCCGTTGTCCCCCCTGGTTGCTGGCTCGGGCATCAGTATAGTAAAAGTGTAAGTATGGCGAAACACGATAAAGCAGAAAATTCTCTTCACAATTATGGAAAAAACGTAGTGGTGAGGTGCGCTATCAAGAGCTATCTGAACCGTGCGCACGAGATAGAATTTTTAAAAAAGTAACGAAGCAGAGCTTGTGTGAGTATCTGGATTTTTGACCGTCAGTGCACAGTACAACAGCTGCCACAGTGGCTTGACGTAAGCTTAATTTTTTGAGATGTGTGCTTGGAGATATCTGTCGAAATTTGTTCGCAAACTCTTTGGGTCCAGAAAGAACTTTTATATAAGATGATATTTTTCGTCAAAGTTGTGTAATCCCTAAGGTTTGTAAATAAGCGTTTGTTCATTAATGCCCCTAGCGTCTGACAACACGTTTATGACAAGAGGCAGGACCGTATCAGCCCCCCTCCATACCCGCCAATTGGTGGGCACGCTGTCACAGGGGGTCCGAAATTCAGCCCCGTCGCCACGGGGGCTTTTGTGGGCTAAACCCCAAACCAAAGCTTCAAAATGCTAAAATTGAAATATGAAACACTAGAAGTCAGTGATGTTTTTAACATCCCGTATTCTATTCTGTCCTGCAATTTATAGACAGAGACGTACCTGCCGCTGTAACCTGGAATAACATCGCCGGATCATTTTTGATACATTTGTGAGGTGAAAAAATTATTTCAGGCTTGAAGGTAAAGCGTCAGCAATCAGCATTCATTGCTTGGAGTGTTGGACGTGAAGATAGCTTATATGCCTAGTTGTACACGTCAGTGTTGCCACTTGCCACGTCTGATATTTTAACATCAGATCTGATGTTTTCAGAGAAATTTCTGGTGTCTGATGTTTCAGCGACAAATCTGATGTTGACTGGGCTGTTGCTTTTTTTCCTACATTTCCTCTCCTATTAGGATAGAAATAAGTTAGTTTCATAATTTGTAAGTTTCTTCCACCAATTTTTCACACTCATGTGTGTTTGGTTATCGTTCCAAACTGAAGAAGCTCACTTCACTGGGTTGAAATTAATGTTTTACGTTGCGCATTACGGACTTCTCCATTTAATGACGATTCTTCGCTCTTTTCCGGATTCAATGAGGTTTATCCTGCTTTGTTAGGTTTTGGTAACAGAAGTATTTAACGTGAAACTGTTTTCAAACTGTAACGTACGAATCTGATGTTATCTGATGTTGAAAAACGCAACAATCTGATGTTAACGAGGCTGACCCCAGGGGCAACACTGGTATACGTCACGAAGTCGGAATTTCACTTGATCAACGTATTTTGTGTGGTGACTGTTGTGAGAAAATGGCTTGCCCAGGTAGTCTTCTCGTATTTTGTGCTACATAGATGCAAGATACCTTTGGTGCTTACGACCAAAGTGTTGCCACACTGCTATGAAGAAAAAAAAACAGAATTTATATTTAAAAACCCCAGAAAATAATAAAAAACATACATACAAAGTGTTTAAAAAAAGGTAAAGCCAATTTTGAAATGTACGTTGCTGGTACTTGCACATAAGAAATTAAGGTGATATGCATTATTTGCACAAATTTTTAACAAGTTCAAGTCTATTCTTAAACATACTGCCAATTTACAAGTAGCAGCAAATCAAATGTAGGCCTATGCAGTAACATAAGATGTTAGTTAGATCTTTTCTAAAAAACGTTTAATGTTTTCTCTTACTTTCATTTAAATGCACAAATTGAAACATATACATGATACATTCAAGGTCTTACAGTTTCTTTTTTTACCCTAACCATTGCATTCATTGCAATATTTGGCTTCTTATTTACCATTCAAATTTTGCATTCATATCTATCACAGTGCCTGTAAAACAATGAACAGATTCTCAATCACTGCATCTTCAAAACCAAAAGAAGCATTCCAGCATCATGCACAAGCAGCCACTGACATTTCAAAGATAGGTTAGAGGGCTGACCTATGCCTAGTGCTGCATCCGTAAAACATTAGATTTCAAACAATTTTGCTAGACCTAACCACGTTACTGTAGTAGCTACTGACTCTGCACATTATACCTATGAAACTACTGTATTCTTGAATAGAAAATACAGTAATACAACATACTTTTCTAAAAATTGACCGAAATAAAAACAAATTTTCAATATAGCCCCAGAACCCCAGAAAAAAAACAGATCTAGGGAAAAACAGCAGTGGCAACACTGATTTTAGAAGCCTGTTGATCAGGCAGCCAGTTGGGCTAAAAGTGTGGTAAGAACTTGGAAGAATTTATTTAGCAATCACTGCTATGCATGTCCCAACAGTGTAGAGCGGTTAGTGGATTATGGATGTTAACCATGCTGGGTTCACGTAGGCCTTAGTCTGCATTTGTTAAAATTATAACCTATTTGAGATACAAGATGTTATTAATCTAAACATGTGCCATGCACCAGGAGATTACCAACCGAGACAACAGAAAGTTTCATGCATGCGTATTTCAACCAGTTAAAAGCACGATGCGCATGCTGCAAACGTCACTTTTAAAGCTCATGGTAAAGTTTATCAATTTGCATTAATGAAAGAAAACGTTCATCGCGTCGCACTGATTTGACCGACCTCAGGTTTGTTTCTTCAGAAAAAGTGTTGTCGTAACTGAACGATAGGCTTGTTTCTGATTTCCTAGAAATTTTTTTTAAACATTTGTATTTCATTACAACATCTCTAAATCATCTTCGTTCATTAAATGACAATGATTATAACCCAATTCCTTTTTTTAAGCTCGTTCAAAAAAACTTTAATTGCAAACTACGAGCCTAATATGGGTACTTGCGGGAAAATATTTAATAATTTTATAATTAATCCGCACAATTTGCAAATGCTGTGTTATGAATGAAATACACATTTTAAGAATGTCCAGCTCCTGCACAAAAATGAACCTCCCCAACTGAAGGCTTTCTGGCGACGGTTCTGCCGAAATTGTGCCTGTATGTGGAACTAAAAAATAGTGAAATAAGACAAAATGAAAAATTTGGTATTTTGTTGTGAAGGCCATTCGGCCTCGAGATGTGCCATAACAACGAAATCTTTTAGAAATCACAATTAGAGGGCCTCTGTAAGCATTTGGGGGGCAGAGTTGGGCTGCTACGGCACTGACCAGAGGTGATATTTACCAGGTTTCTGATTCTTTTCCTATAACATGCAGCGGCTTCACATGTGTTTCTATGCGTGTTTGTGTGTGTATAGCTGTATGCATGTGTGTTTGTCTGTCTGTATGCGTGATCATGTGTCTGTAATTATGTTTGTATGTAGATGTGTGTCTTTATGTGTTTGTTTGCGTTTTGTGTTAGTATGTGGGTGACTTTATGTATGTGTATCTATTTTGTCTGTTGTTTTGCGTGTGTCTGTATGAGAATGTGTTTCATGTGAGCTTGTGTCGGCGCGAGTGTGTACCTGTGTGATTTGGGGTGTGTAAAGGGTCTGTAAAACACAATCATCATGACCACCGCTCGTTTGGCTTTCATGAGTGAGCAATCATCAACCTGCATGCTTTGGCGTTGGAAGGAGGCAGAGAGGCCGTGGCACCCTGGATTTTGAAATTTGATATTGTTCTATTAAAGTTTTAGCAACAAAAGGTTGATTTTTTAGTTTCGAGCTGGTAAAATGAAATTTCACCACTTTTGCCTGGAAAAATCTTTTTGGCTCCACTGGAAAAATCTACTATTGCCCCCACCCCCTGGAAAAAATCCTTCCGATGCCCATGCCTGCAGGATAGATTCACGATTGCTGTACCAACCCTCGCTCACCCAGTTCATTCAACCACTTCGGTGTATCCTGTGGAAGAGTTCTTGCGCCCGATCGGAAAACTGAAAGAGAGCGTAAGCTTGAACCACACACACAAAAAACAGAAAAATTATTTTGCAGGTGTAGCGAGTTCTCCCAAAATGATCGATATAAGCTCTGTGCTTGATGGCAAGCGGAAAGTGAACCTTAAGATTCGAATAAAAACTACTGAGAACAAAGCTCCATCCTTTCTACACGGTTTTCGATATCAGGTATATGATGTAAAAACTTTGCAAAACTTGCGAAAGACGTTTCAACTATCCTCCCCACAACTATGAATTCATATATCTCATCATGATAACTATGTGTACATAGGCATGCACTCATCTGCAAATATTATGTGTCTTTGTTTTTTTATCACCTGTGTTCTCTTTTCACATGACTGCTAATGATAGTACTGAAAGTTGTATTGTAGGCAGTAGGGTTGGTAGACCAGATGACCTCATGGTCTTTCACCAATCATTTGTGATAAAGGAACCAATAAATGCTCATTGCTTGTGCAGAACTTTTAAATTTTCTATAGCGTCTGCATTAGCTTATATTTTACGCAAAGCTGGATGATATAATGACTGTGTGAAGCAACATTTTGTCACAAAAAAGCAACACACTTGCTTGTGGGATTGCCCCAAAATTGCTTACAATTACGCTTCGAATTATTTTTGTGTATTTGTTTACAGCTTCAGATCCAATACACCCAAACAACTCCAAAAAATGTCAAGTCGTATTTGGAGCGAACGCCGCATTATTCTTTTTGGGCCGATTGGAAGAAAAAAGGAAACAGAGCGTTTGAGATCCGACGAGACAGGGAAGACACGCCATTCTGGAAGGGAGCAGAGACAATCACGGACAATTACTCAAACAATAATGTAAAGGATGAGGTTGCATCCGTGTTTGAAATTGAACGTTTATTACCTGTTGATCAGAAATGAGGAAAATAGCATATTTTCCTGTATCAGTCACTCGGAAAATTTGATGTTTTCATACGTGCATGCGCTTACTGTAACCTATTTTTCTGCTAAAAAGCCGCAAGCGTTTTCATCTCAAAATATTTCACCTAACAGCTGTCGATTTCGAACAAATCAACTGTATTACGTATTTCAGCAGCTTTTTTAATAAAATGAATTACATGTTTTACATGCTTAATAATGTAAGAGAAAATTTAGTAAAATTTTAGGGGGATCTCAAAGGTAAAATTTTGTTTTTCGTTCTTGATGCTGCTCGATTGAGCAGCGTTGAGTTTGAAATATTCCCAACTTGGTAAAAAAAAGGTTGTTTGCATATATGCACATGTTGAGAAAGCTATCAATACGGAAGTTACGTGTGATAAAAAACTTATAAAAACGCTGCTTTATACTCTACGTGTGACTTGTTTCAAAATAGTATTGTCTGATCACTTACATCAACGGAAACAAGTTTTGACAAATTATTGGCAGCCTGAAAATATACAATAAAAGATGCTTACAGCCTTCATACTACTGTTGCTTGATTTTGTTGATGCTTTCGCAGGGTATAAGCCTTGCAGCAAGACCAAATTATACGGTTGCCATCAGAGTACGTGTATTGGACCTTAGCAATCAAACATGTTTTTGGAGCGGGTTCTCTCAGTCTAAAGTTTATAAAACTGCTTCGATTGTACCAAAGAAACCAGAGACGTCTCTTCTGTGGTTAAAAGGTATTGTTTCATACATGTGGTGACATGATTTTGCGACAGTTTTATTGTTAGGCCCTTGCTTTTAAAAAATTGGAAACACTGAGAAAGATAACCCAGGGAAAGTTGCGAAACTGCAGCAGAAAAGTAGATTGTCGTTCGGTAACGATGATATTCGTTGATACTTGCATCGGTTTATTGCATGCTGCAAGAAAATAACATTTTTTGCTGCTTCCAAAAAGCATCAATGCAGTGCTGTTATATTCATGACCTAAAATTGGTGTTACCAAATGTTACTCAAAACCGCAGACATAACTTTTCTGGTAATAAAGTTTGCTGCAGGTCCGACTTTTTTGCGAAGTATAGGAACTGGAACCACAGCAAAGAATCTAAACGAAAAAAATGATATCGTCAGAGTCGCCAATATCGTTGGACAGAAGTTACGTTTTTGTTTTTTTATCTGGTCTGAAGACGCTTTATCTCGTCAAAAAATGTTTTTCTACTAATTTTCTATGTAATACCGATACTTTTATCCGAATATTTATGTTGCAAGTCTTTGATCTTACTTGTAATAAACGGTGTGCAGAATATGATATCCTTCAAAGCAAGAAATTTGCTTTTGTGATAAGAAAAAACTAAAGGCGACCAAAAGATCAAACGCATGACGTAGTTTGAAAGTCGCTCATTGCACCTGTTATATTCAAACACGTACACTAGTAAATGAATACAGTTTTTGGATTATTCGACTTTATTTTGTTGAAACGTATTTGGTGCATCGATCGTTCTTATCATTTCTGAACTACCCACACAAAACAGATTTTAATCATTACCGGTACTTCTTTGAGTGGTAATATGTAGAACTGAAAATAATATCAAGTCAAACTACTATATTTTGCACTTCAATCGAAATTTATTGTTTTGTAGTTGGCAGAAAACCTTCGACAGATGGTGAACAACTTTTGATATTATGGAAAAATGTAAGTTTTTGTGACGGTTTTGATTTTCTCCTATTTTGTGCGTTTTACTTTTGTCTAACCGCCAAACAAATTGCCCGATCTCTTTTTACAGGACGTCGATGATTTTGAAAAGAACATAGCGATTGACAAATATTACATCAGCCAATCATGCGCTGGGTGAGTCTCTTGAAGAATGCACAACTGCTTCACAACGAAATTTCTGCTATCAAGACCCTGTTTCATTAAGTTCTGCAGCAAAATTTATCCTTTACGAGTGAAATATACTGTAGCAAGCGCAAGAATAATTGGAGATTAAGCGCAACGATGTCTAAAATGTAGCACAACAACACATTCATGTGATTTTGGGACGATGATATTCCAAGCACTGATACTATAGGTTGTAAGTTATTTTAATGTTTGTAGTTTTGTCTCGCATGAAAAAGGTGCAGCACTCGCTGAGAACTTTGTCTTGCAGAAATTTTCGCGATTTTTCAAGCAGTGTCCGGAAATCGTACGCCGGATGTTCCACAACCGTGGTGGCATCTAACGACTTGGGAAACTCGATGACCGTTACTAAACACTTGGCAAATCGTACGTTCATAAAATCCAAAGTATACCACTGACCTTGTGCATCCAGCACTAAAGAAATAAGCACCTTCTGCAAATGGTAGTCAGCGGTTTTCGTCAAAACTATCAAGATAACGAAGTTTTTGTTCGTTTACACAGTTGTTGCCTACAGAGCACCCTATACAGTTGATGACGATGGAAAAAGCCTTTGATGTGACATTTTGAAACCGATATTGCCAAACCTGAATATTGTTCTGCAATATGTCATGATAGTCTTTAAATCGTCAGAGGGAGAAAAACCTTCTCATGAAATGTAAAAAATTTATCTTGCAATTCGACATAACAAGCATTTGTGAAATAGCGCCGAGTTCGTATTGACGTTACTGCTGGGCGAATATGGGTTGTGATGCCAGGGGCAAATCTATGTGGGGCGGAACGCAGTCGTTCCCCCAAAACTTTGGACCGCAAATTTTGAGCGGTTGAGCAAATATTGTCCTGAAAGTGTAAAGCCAATAATTTCTTCTTCGTTGTTTGAGCGAGTTGTTACAATCCACTGCTTAGCCGTACTAGATCTCGGGGCAGGTGTTGAGCAGTTTGTCTCGTCATCTAGAACCTCAGGCCAATAAATTACTAGCCAATCATTTATTAGAGTTCACAGATCTTGCCATCCCAAATATTTTTTCTGGCTACGCCCTTGGCAGATGCAGTAAACCAAGAGCAAAATACGATTGCGATGGCTGACAGTGGCGGAACGGGGTTGAAAGCTACTCACGAAGTTGCTTTCACTTGAATAATTCCATTTTTTCATAAAATAATTTTATCATAATATTCCATAGCTCCTTGTCTTGGTATTCTTTGTACGGCGTGGACTTTTTGAAACTTTGCATGACATTATTAATATTTAGGGTATTACATCTCAGCAATCATTTTTCAGCCAAAAATAATTCGTTTGATCTCGTCAACACTTCCATCAAAGTTCTGAACTCCAGCTCAGCTTTAATCAGCTTCAAGCTAAACAGTAGTTTCCAAGACACGAAAAATTCTCAATCAAATCAGGTGAACTGACGTATTGGCTGAAGTAGCAATCGATGTGTTTTTTGCGTGAATTTCAACTAAGTTATTGTAGGTATCTATCACGTTACTCAACCATTTGTTTTTGTTCCTTCTTCACGCAATTCAGGCAACACCGGGAGAGGTTTTGGTGCTCAACTCGGCACGTGTGACAATGGCAAATATTTCTGGCGGAACGGTTGTTGCTTTTTCGCAGGTCGAAAGAAAACTCTCATTGATTGTGTTTTTTTGGCCGGTTCAAAACACGTGGTACAGTTTGGATGATTTGCTTAAGCATGCGCAACGGACTTCAAACTCACGGTAAATACAGCTAATATACAGTTAACTTCTTTTAGAGACGATTTATTTTTTGTGTTTTAAATAAAGAACCAAAGCAAGGTTGCAAGTTTCGGTTTCCTAAAGGCAAAACAAGCTTGAATTTTTTTGCGTTTTCAATGGTCGATTAGTGATTATGATTGCTAATAGAATATTTACCAAACGTATTAAAACATTTGACGTTAACGCCCAGTTGCTCATTCAACAGATGTACCTCATGATTACTGACTGGTATTCAGGGGATTGCCAACGTAGCAAGGTGGCGCGATTCCACGGGGACTGCGTTTGTGAGTCTCTGAAAGTCAAAGAGTTACAGCAGTTGTGAAAATTTTAAAAATTATGAAGTTTTCCTTTTGGAGATGATATGTTGAGTGATACAGTATCATGGTTCGAAAAAGTGGACGACCTTTTCTGGAAAATCCGTGACAAATCGCAAATTTTGCGTAATTTTTGCAAAAAGTCCTCTCATAGGCTTATTCTTACACTTTACAGTGTACATAAATTACATAGAAGAGACGATAGCAGTTTTTGCGCGAGATAAACTTTATTTCGGATCTCTGCTGCTGGCAGCAAATCTTGTTGTTACTCAGTGTGACCACTGCAGCAATTACAGTTTTTCATGCGCAATGAAACACATTAGCGTTTTCAGATTAAAAAACATAGAAGGTGCCGAATGGTTTCCACTGTTATTCGGAATATGGCAGTTAAATTTTCTTATGGCGTTTGTTTGAGACCCAGTTCAAACGTTCCATGTCAAGCAGTAGCCTTGCTTTGGCCTAAAACCTAAACCCTAAACCTAAACCGCAAATCTGAACACATATGTTTGGAAACTTTTCCAAAAGTGAATAAAGTTTGGTCCCATGAAAAATGGAACATTAAATTTGAAATAAACATTGTGACAGCTTGACTTGTTACTTTATTCTATAGATGGGTTTGTCGGTCAAGTGGTGTTTTTGCGTAATTCACTTTTGTCGGTCGAGTGACGTTTTTACGTAAGTCACTTCTGTCGGTCAAGCGACGCTCCCCCGCCTAAAACCATTTTTTCCAGCTGGGTTGGCCAAATACGATTTTACACACAGTGTTTGGGCAGCGACGCAAGACCAACAGCATTTTGTCCACCACGCAGGGAGCAGGAACGGGATGCTTCTGCTTTCACTTAAAAACAGGTAACGTTAGCTTTCACAGACAACACCATAAAACCGTTTGTGTTTGTGATCACTTCACCTTTTTGATGTTTCATGCATTACTTCCGCATGCGAGTGAAGAAAGATGTAAGTTGAATCAAATCAAGTGTGGTTTGAATTAAGCATAAGGTCACTAAAGTTGTCCTCCATTAATTTTATGTTGGTACAAATTATTTATTCGAAACAATTGGAAATTACATGATTTTTCGAAGAATTAAAAACGATCAAGGGAGGTAAACGGCGTTGAACCTGGAGGTTCAACTTTCCTTGCAGCCGTGTTCTGCGTTGGAGTGTTCCTGCGCACTGCATTTACCCGGCATGCTCATCTTGAAAATGACCTTGACTTCAACGTCAACTTACGTAAAATACCCTTTATAAAAAATTGCTAAAACTCGACACATACTTGCATGGGAATCGAATGTATTTTTTTCCAGGGGTAGATAGTGGATTTTTCCAAGGGATGGTTAAAAAAGTTATTCCAAAGGGGCAACAGGGTTGAAACTTCATTTTATCAGCTTGAAACTGAAAGAAAAACAGTTTTCTAATAACATGTTAATAGGAAAATATTAAATTTTTTAAATCCAATGGGATCAAGGCCCCTCCATGGCATTCCTTTCGACGCTCGTGCGTACTTGGCTTTCAGCATGCTATTCTGTTTGGATTCGATTGTGAACACACGTGATTTTTGTTGCATGAATGAAGATTGTACACGTAATGAAACGTGACGAGTTTACTCTCTGGGTGAAAATGCTGCAGTAGCTACCAACGCAACAACTTCATGACGTGGGCATAGCGCTTCTGGTTCAAGGTCACAGCAAGGACAAGGGAGTTACGCAAAGAAGCTGGTAGCGTTGAGCGTTAACCTGGCATGCTTGCGCGGACAACCGCTACCGCGAAGCCAAAACAAACCGTGTCGGGCTTTCTTAGCGTGGGAACCTGATAAGAAAACATGCTTGCAATCACGAATAACTCCGCCTTGTTAAGTTTACTAGTTCGCTGGCGTGTTTTCACGGAAATATTGATTTGCATCGAAAGGCCCACCCTACTCCGCAGACGGCTTTCGTGCCGACGAGAAACACGCCCTGCTCAACACCAATCCGCATGCTAATGAGCTGACTCAGTCAGCAATGTGTCAGGTGGATACAAACTTAACAAGCAATTACCACGTGTGGGAGAGTTATGCTAGATCCGGTTTAGCTGCCTGTCATACGCTCAATAGGGTATGTGAGGTCATAGCAAGATTCGTCACAGTCGGGCAGAAGCGGACTTCGTTCAATCCATTCACAAACACCTCGCTTTTTCTGCTTTCAGACATACTGTTCCACAGTCAAAAGGGCAAAACCGAAAGGGAAATTTTCGAAGTTCCACTCCTATTCAGATCAGCTTTGTCAAATGCAAAGTTACCAGGTGAGTATTTTACGCTTGGAATGCCACGCTGGGGCGACACCCGTTATTTCGCCACAGGAAAAGTGCAGTTCGGGCTTGAGCGTGGGGGCAGTCAGTTGGGAACTTTTGGGGCGACAAAATAACTTCAGGAACCAAATGTATTTTAGATAATACAGGGTGTCCATAAAGTCCTGCACACATTTCAAAATGTAATTGCGAAGTAACTAAAGTAGATAAAATCATACAGGTTTTTGCAAAGTGAAGTTTGTTTATTAAAGTTTGAAATTAAAAAATTTGGAGTAGTTTAAGTAATAGCCATATTTCAAGAATTTGCTTTTTCA
>JGI24022J15233_10007075_pt1 | contig 12300 bp, 9 predicted proteins | sample Ectturendosymbi2_FD_15233 | JGI IMG/M metagenome (IMG submission 15233)
TCAAAAAAGTGTTTTTTCATAAATTTTGCAATCTTATAGCTTTAAATAATTCCAATGCAGTGGCATGACGCCACGCGGAAAATTTCCGGGGGCCAGGCAAAATTTTTGGGGGGCAGTGGCCCCCCTGGCACCCCCCTAGCGCCAGTGAATTCTGCGTGAAAAGCATGCGCATCGTGCTTTTAACTGGCCGAAATACGCACGCATAAACCTTCTGATAGCTAGACTGTAAAACTCCTGGTGCATGGCACATGTTTAGATTAATACCATTTTGTGTCTCACATAGGCTATAAATGTTGACAAATATAGACCAAGGGGCCTACGTGGACGCAACATGGTAAACATCCATAATCTACTAACTGCACTACTCGGTTGGGACAAGCTTAGCAGTGATTGCTGAATAAACTCTTCTAACTACATTATTAACTCCATCTTGCTGTCTGAACAGAGGCTGGGCAAATGTGTAACTTTGGTCGTAAGCACCAAAGGTATCTTGCTTCTATGCAATGCAAAAAACGACTTCCTGAGCTCGTCTTAATACATTTCTTCACAACAATGTGGACTTCCGGAGGTATACAACTAGGCATATAGGCTATTCACGTTCAAGACTTCAAACAATGAATGGTGACGCTTTACGCCAATGGTTTCCAACCGTGGTGTTGCGGCAGCCTAGGATACCATTTACAATACTAAGGGGTGCCGCGAGAAAATACATTTCATTAAATCATTATAAATCCATATTCAAAACGTCATTAAATCTTAAATCAAATTACTATGTGTTCGCCACTGGGTACTGCAAACCTAAAATGGTTGGGAAACACTGCTTTACGCTCAAGCCTGAAATACGTTTATTACCTGACAAACGTACCAAAAATATCCAGGCGTAGTTATTCTTGGTAACAGCGGCAGGTACTGCTCTGACTATAAATTGCAGGACAAGACAGATTGAGGATTGATAGAAACTTCACTGATTTCTAGTGTTTCACATTTCAATTTGGTGTTAAAACTTTGTTTGGGGGGCTAAACCCACAAAAACCCCCGTGGCGACGGGACTGAATTTCGGGCCGCCTGTGTCGCTAGGCGGTGAACTTGCGGATATTTTTCTGATACGGATAATTGTATATTCCGGACAAACACAAACAAAAATCTTGGCAAATTGGTTATGCGATGAACTGGATTCGTTTGTACTAACACCCGAAATCAACGGAAAATTCTCCAAGATTTTTTTGAAAAACGCTAAAAACAAAAACCTAGTAAAAATCAAAAGACTACCAAATAGTGAAATACAAGCTAGCAGGGGGCCCATTTTTTACATTTAGTCTGCCAAGGGGAGCGGCGCGCACCCCTGCCCCCCGTCAGTTACACCACTGATTACTACAAGTAGGTAAAGTGTAGGACTTTGTTAAATATTTTGCTCACTTTTCAAATGAAGCAAAGCGAAGGGAAGAGAAATGATCACTTACTGCGTAGATGTCACGAGCTGCCCGACTGCCACAAGAATGGTGCAGTCGAAAATATTTCTTGAATCTTTTTATGGTCGATTTTATTTAACATGAACAGTACGAGGAAAAATGCTTCAAATGAAGTTGTGTTCAAAAAATGGATAACTTGAAAAGGATCTAGATGAATTTAGTGGATGAAGCATGCCAAGCTATGCGAAAACCATAACAGTACGGAGTTAATAGTCTTCTTCAATTTGTACAAAGGTTTTAAAAAGTTTACCAGATTTCATGCTTGCGATGATTGGTACAAACATGATCAACTGCAAGCATTATGTTAGTAGCGCCGAACTGTAACGAAAACACAAACTGCTAGAAACAAACTTGNATGCTATAGATACTTTAAGTTTTATGAAGCGCAAAATAAAAACGCAAATTTGGAAAATCATATACTTNGGGAAGAGAATTGTATTCGCACTGAATCATGCGGCCGAGTCATAGGTATTTCTACAAGCTTACTCTCTCCGCAGAGCTGCATATCAACTGTACGAACAAGCTCAAACAGAAGAATGCGAAGCATAATCAGGCCGTAGTTTTTTCCAGCACACATTCTGGCCCCTTTTCCGAAAGGTATAAAACTGAATTTTCCAGTTCTTTCGACTTCCATGGATGATTGCTGAACTCCATCACCGTGAGACAAAGTTTCAACTTGCTTTGATTTATTGTTTTGCGATTTGCGATTGATCTTCGGTTCAAAAGCACATTTTCCGTTGTCCTGCAAGACTTTGCCGGCGGCTCTTTCATGCGTGTATCGAATACTGTAGTTGATTTGCCATCCTTTTGGTATTTGGAAACCCTGGATTCAAATATGTGGTGAAAATATTGAAGAACGTAATCCAAAACATAATGTGATGAAACAACTACATACTTGTGGTCTAGAGATGAAGTCAGATGACACTAGTTATTTACCCAAATTCGCGTGTATCGAAAAGTTACTGATTATTGACAGTTCCCTTTCCGTTTATTTTTGTTACATTAGTCAGCATTTACTGCACGGTTGTGATGGGTAACTGTCTGGCTAGAGGGCACAATGACCGTTCGAAATGTATTTTTTTCATCTGAAAAAGGAAAGCAAACACCATCCCAAAACACTTGTCAATTAGACCAATTGCCAAATAAATAAAGCAAGAGAGATATCAAGTTTTCAGGAATAAATTTTCAGAATAACGAACCAAGTTTTGGGAACAATATACTTTAAAGAAAGCTGACCCAGATGTAAATGATATTTTTGCAAAGAAGCAAGCCTTGTTTGATATTTGTGGCCTAGTCCACAAACATCAGTTGAAACTAACGATCTCATAGCTGAAAATAATGGTCTCATGGTTAAAAGTTAAAACTTGTGGTCTCATACAAAGACAAAGGTCACGTGTTTTATGTTTGCAAAGCATAAAACAAAGACAACAAACACTAACCTAGCATTTTTAACTTGAGCATTAATCTTTTCAACTTTCTATTTTTAAGGCATAAAACTTGACGATTGGGTAATTAACCATTTATGTAGTACCGTATCGCAGTTTCCAGGCTTGTCCATGGGATGTCATTCCTATGGAAATCCCATGATAAACGTCCCACGGGAAACGTCCCATGGGATGGGATGGGACAGCACACATTTGTATTTCCCATGAGACTCAGAAATATAATGAGTGTCAGAATGTTACTGAATTGTCATACTTAGAGTATACTTCTGAATTTTAAAGTCAATAAATTTTGTCGTTTTGCAGTCTCTTTGTACATGTAGTCCTACTTAGTAGATACTAAACCTTAACGTTCATAAATTTAATAATTTTAATTGAATTGTATTCCATATTAATATTATAATGTAATGGGAATCCCATGGAATGGGACAGGCATAAATTGCTGTGGGATGGGACAGATAAATATGTCCCATGGACAACCCTGACAGTTTCATTTGAAATATTTGTGGTAATGGGGTTTGAACATTGCTAGCTACTTTCGTACGACCGTCAAGGTTTATTTTGAAATGATAAACCAAATAGGTAATTTGGCGCTTAAAAATCTTCCATGCGTCACAATCACGTACAGCTTAGTTACGTCGCACTGCCAGGCAGTGGCGGATCCAGACCAGGCGTTTGGAGGGGGCAGTCAAATTGGGGGGCGCCAAGCAGGTCTAAATACCAAAGTGGGTCTGCGACAATCGTTGAGTGTCACACAAAAGTGGTTAACTTTGGACGCCAAAAAGTGGCTATTTTTGTTGGTCTTACTATGCGATTTTTCAGAGAAAAACCACAGTTTGAAAGGGTTTTATATTATTAATTCAGAAAACGTTTGAAACGGGTCCCAAACAGTGGGCCTCGTTTTTCACAAGCTACATAGATCTCGTATATCTACAAAATGTATTTAAAAGCTTTAAAAGCATGCTGCACGCAAGTGTTTGCCAGTGTTTTGGCTATGCGTAGCGAAATCAGCGAAGAATAGTGTCTGAAACGCATTCTCGACCTGGTTAGAAGTAGAACGCGGTTCTTCTTAGACTTGGAAGTGACAACTCATGTCCCACGGTAGGACTCAAATGAAAAGTTTAATGACGATCACGTATCCAAGCGAAGCTTGTGCATTTACATGTACATGAAAGACTTATTCACTGCTGAAGCGACAATTCAAAAACAACACCTGAATAAAAGGTATTTTCCAGGACACTAATCCCATTTTAGGTAGCTTTGCTGGCTATCTTGAAAAACAATCTCATAATCGCAAATCGCACACTGGGCCTTAAGCATATTGCCCTAAAATATATTTAACGCCACTTATAAAGGTAGATTTTCAATCAAGTCTTTAATGCCGTTTCACATTTTTCGACACTGGATTGCTAACATGAAGAAAAAAACATCAGTTCCACTAGACCAGGTTATTAAAAAAAGTTGTGACACCGTTCAACAGAAGTGGAAGCAAGCGAGCTGAGCACCCCAAATTCACAATCAGTACCACCAAAGTCAAGCTCAAGACTCCCCATGAAGTCATTTTTTATGTCAATTCATTGTATGCTATTACGAAGCTCCCGAAAAAGCTGAAAACCACCCCCAATCAGGACCGTCGCCATGATGTAGCAGCAGAAGGGGCCAAAAACCAGAAGGAGGGTCCAAAACCAGAAGGGGGGCCACCTTTTTAAAATACAGTATTGGATGTATCCAGTGACAATGCACTGCGCGGGACGATCGTTGTTTTTCAACAAACACTACACTATTGAATCATTAACGACACAGTAGTTACCAGTGATGTGTCCGAGTCATTTTTGTCGAGTTAGAGTCACAAACCATTCGAGTCAGAGACGAGTCAGAGTCATCAAAACTTTTTTCGAGTCGAGTCATGACTTGGTCAGGACGAGTCAGAGTCGAGTCACAAGAACTGTCGAGTCACTTTGAGTCATTGGTTTGCAAGCTCAAGTCAATTGAAATTTACCATGTTTCCGTGTCCTTTTTTCTTCAAAAAAGGCGCCCGAAAAAATGGTGCCCAATGTTGTTTTACTAAGTTTGATTCCAGTAAGTTTTTTGTGAAAGCAGTTTTCATTTTAATTGTCTCTTTCGCTCTCAGTCATTTCCACAAGTCTAGTCCAACCTTGCTGCAACAAATATACTTCTTGTCTTGCGCATGCCCAATAAATGAAAGTGACCAGAGATGAACATGAACTTGGATTTACATCTTGTGCCATTCTAATATTTTGATGGATTTGGATTTTGTCACTTTGCTTAACACGATTTGGATTGAAATTGATAACACTCATTTGAACTTCTTCGCAACTTTCAGTTCAGTTTTTGGACTGCAGGTTGCTGTATCGATAGACTTTCTCAAATCTGTTGAGATTGTTTATTGTGTTTGTTTAATATTGAGCCTTGTCTACGACCAGTGCAACAAGTATGTTCTATTGTGCACCATGTCAACAAAGTTACAGAATTGTTTGACATTCACTGATGTCATTGGCGTAGCCAGGGGGCTAAGGGTCTATGGTCCACAAACTTTTTATCATGTCTAGTCATTTTATGCTTTGAGAAGCAGCGCCCCAAACAAAAAAATGTTGCTCGCCTAAAGTCAAACATTTTGGTCCCCCAAATTTTGGGCTGGCTACTCCACTGATTGATGCAATCTCTTTTCTTGACTCAGCATTGTTATATCCTACGTCAGTGGTTCTTAACCTTTTTTGCACCGCGACCCATTATAGCAACCCTCGTATAACCCAACGATCCCCATCTAAACCTCGAATAAAGCGAATGTAATACAGCTGTGCACATAAAATATTTACTTGCCACCCCTCCAAACATGGTTCACGACCCCAGGTTGAAAACCACTGCCTTACGTATAGCCTACTTAATAACGTTTATGCTGTATACTTGTTAGTCTTCTGGTCTGACATCTTACGCGCTATTGCTGAGCTCTACAGAGCTTCTTATTGCATTGTTGCTAACAGTGGATANTTTGAAGTCTCTGCAGTCTCAATTTTTATGATGTCGTGAGCCAATGGTACAGCATAATTTATTTTGATTTACTTTCCAAACTATTTGTCTTTGAATCTGTGAGTTGTATCACATATGGGTGCTGCAGCCACATTTATGCGTCGCCCTGAGCCAACCAAAGAAAGAGTCGAACTGACGACCCTTGGCATAACATCAATAGAGATTCCCCATTCGACTAGATTCACTCTTCTATTGCCGCTGCGAATTCAACGTTATATGTGGTGTAATCACGTCGCCACATTACTTCTCCATTTCACAAGCTCAAAACGACCTCAAACGGTGGATTCCAGCCACTGACACGTTCGGAGCCATTTGTTGCAGCCACAATACTGCGTCGTCCTGAGCTAACCAGAGAGAGCCGAACCGACGATCCTCAGCATAATAGCAATTGAGATTCCCAATTCGACTAAGTTTACTCTTCTATTGCTGCTGAGCAGGGATGTAACGCACCAAAATATAGCCGTTTTAAAACAGCTTTAAACTCATTTTAAATCAAAACGTTGAAAAAGGTGTGGGAACGCCGTTCCCACCCCATTACACTCATGCTGATGCTAAAAATTGCACGTTATATGTGGCGTAATCACGTCGCCACATGGGTTTAGGCTAATAACAGTGATACAAATTTGGATTTAAACATATATTTGATTTTCCGATTTGCATGATATTTTGCAATATAATTTTTGGATTGGATTTAAAAAACTTAAATCACTTTATCTGGAAAAGACTCAAAGTAACAGTATGAGGCCGACTGCCATGATTAGGATATGCCAATATTCAACCACGATAATGTGTTAATATGTTGTGCCGTACTGGCCCCTCAATGAAATGTAAATTATCAGGTATACCTTTATGTTAATTGGGAACACTTGATACTTTGAAATGTAGCATAACACGACTAGACAGTCAAAACAGAAAATTTGCACCAATCTTGATATCCTGATCATCACTGAAGCAAAAAAGCGAAATTCTTTGTGTGCAAGCAAACTGGGTTTGTCCATCACAGGCTCAGAGATTTTGCAAAAATGACTCCGACTCTAGTCACGAGTCACTGATTGTGACTCGATTCATTGTGACTCGAATCGAGTTATTCTGTAAAAAACGTGACTTGAGTCGAGTCATTGACTCGAGTCACGCTGTCACTGGTAATTACTCACCCCGAGCTCAAAAGTTTTAATAGCCACTCGAATTGCACCAGGAATCGTTGGAGTTACACGAAGTGTTTCTTCGACTACCTTGTCCAAGGATTGTACAGATTCAATTTCATCCAGATCGACCAGAGCCAAATCTTTCTTCCATAAGCCACGTTGGTGGATTTCACTTCTCAGACATTCGACTACCTGCATATATTTATCTTCATTATGCTTCTCCCAAAAGGCCCACAAGCGTATGACTTCACTATTTCAGAAAATTGGACCGACTATTTGAAGCTACAGGATTTTAGGTTTGATTTTACTGTGTACTTTCTTAAAGTCGCCCTAGTTCGGCTTGTTTTCTGCGAACATGAGCAAACTTAAATTAAACGAGATTGTGATTACTACAATATGAAAAAAACAACGAATAAAGTGAGGTTAATATTACCAAAGGAAGGAAAAGGAACGTGGAAAGAAACTGAAGAACTNATTAACGAAATGCTTTAAATATTTGTCATGTCTTCGTGTTCCTGTAGTTGCAATCAGGCCCGTAACCAGAGGGGGCGCATTGGGGGCGAAGCCCCCTCTAAAATTGTTCTCGCCCTCCCTAGAAAAATGTGTTGGACATAATTTAAAAAATTTGGGCCCCTCTCAGAAAGCTCTTCGCCCCACCTGGTGTCCCAAGCTGGTTACGGGCCTGGTTGCAATACAGAAATGCTGTGATTGTTTTTAGATCACACAAATTTGAAAGCTTTAGTGCAAAAACATAACATACAATTTTTTGGGCTAAACTACAAATTCACCTCACATTTTACCTCAGGGTGCTGGCTTAGATGCAAAATCATAGAGGAGCATGCACATCTTAAACTCTGAGATCCAGCAAAAATGAACTCTAGAACAAGATTTTGAAGATTTTCCAGAGTTATGTTGCTATCTTCATCTGACTTGGCAAGGTTCAAGATGCTGAGCAAAACGCTGGTATAAGCGCATTTCTTTTCTTTCTGACGCATTTCTTCAGGAGTGGCATCGAGAAGTGATCGGAAATCGCTTGCTACTTTCTCAAATATAAACTTCTGAGCTTGCAATCCCTAAAACAAGCAGTTTTAAAATTTTGGTTGAGTTAAAAGTAAGAGCTTTTGATGAGAATGAAATACTGACTATGATTAGTTTTCTTTGGCCGCTTTGTCTTCAGCTCCTAGTGCGCATTTTCCAAGTCATTAAACTGGGAAATTTTATCTTTTCCTGATTAAAAAATTCGCAAGCGTTCATGTACATGAAGAAATGGCTCGACCATCACAAAACAGTGTCTTTTTCTATGAACTGTTTGATACAGGTATGTGGGTAAACAATGTTCCGCAAGCCACATATGGCTGTTAAGCTTCTTAACACACTGCGCCGAAATTGTTCAAATTAAGTGCCCAATTTATTTTTTTGAAATCTCGTTTACATTAGAATACACTAACAATTCCTGCATCTGCTCTTAATCCGACCTGCTGTCAGATTTTAGAATCCAATGCGGCCTGTGGGTCAAAAATCTTGCCTACCTTTGGATTAATAATTACATTAAAATATAAGATATTCATTCTACTAAACCTTAAAATAGACTCTTTTAGAAATTATACTTTGCATTTTTGCAACACGACGCGATTTGTGAAAACGCACGTACTTTACAGATTGCTGCCTTTGTTGATGTATTACCTTGCGAAATTTGAATCCAGGCATGTTAACGGGTAAACTTAAAATGCTGTTGACAATATCATCAGCTGCTTGAATGTATTTTTGTATGTCGGGGTCGTTTGGATTGATTCCGAGTAGGACAGTCATCATTGTTTTGGAGACCATTTGAGTACATGCTTCAAAAATACGTACAGTGCCAACGGCTCTCCAATTCTGAAAGTAGAAACGAAAAAAGGTTGTGAGAAGATTTGCCGCATGGTTGGCATAAAAACAAATGACAAGGTGTCCGTAAAGCAGCTGCAAAACGTAGGTTTAATTCAAAAAGTAATGTTTACCATTGAGTTTTACGTAATTTTTCATTCTCCTCAAAGAGTGTTAACTATAGAACACGGAATGGTCCAATGCTTCGAAAAAATTCTTGCATTTATTGCAAAAGTTTGGAAATATCTTCTAATATTCAGAAAAATGAAGATTGTAAATAATTTACTGTGGCAATTGACTTTTTTGTGCTAAAAGGATACCAGAAGAAGTGGATTATGCAACAGGATTATAACCAACCGCGCTAACATGTAAGGTGTCGGAATAATGTTCTTCCTTTTTTTACGGGGGAAGAAGACATATACGGGTATTTGCTGTTGTGGAATATATTTTCATAACCTTCAGTAATAAAAACGACAATAAAATGTATATCGAAATAGTTTTGAAACCTATGTATTCAAGTTTGATTTCAATCGTATGACACAAATGAGTTTGAAGTTTGAAAAATGCTTCCATGTGAACTCTGCGAGTCATGCTTCCCAATCAAGAAAATGTTCGGCCCACGCCCCTGAGTGAATCGCCGTAGCGGTCCTTGGGCTGGAGCGTTTACCTCAAACGCCCCGGCATGAAGCAAATCTCAGGCTTCGGCCTGCTGCTAATTGGCGTCACCACAATTTGAAGTACTGTCCATAAAAAGGAAATATTGCATTTTTTGTTGCAAAACGCCTGTGAAGATTTCGTAATTGTGTTTACACACTTACTGGTTGGAGCTTGCAGGTGTTACAACCTTTTTTAACCATTAGATTGCCTCCCGTAAAATGTGCTGCAATGGTTACAAAACTCTCTCCTGGCTTGTGCGACATCAACTTCAAGACCAGGCTATACTCTACTCAGTGCTCACCTCAAAATAATCTTGGCATTGCCNTGAACTTCCCCTGGAAAACATTTCCCATTGTAAATTTTCAAACANNTCGTCAAAACAATATGGATTTCGCCATCAGTCGTTTTACTGGTCATCAACTTATGTCCTAACCAGAGCTNAAAAATTCAGTGTATTGGGTGTCTAACCCATAAGCAGGGGCACATCAACAACAACTACCACCCCTGCTGAAGCATGCAGGATGCACAGTAGAAGGCTCTGTATCCGATTGAGTGCCAAAAATTGGTAGGTATTGATTTGTTCTGATTTTTCGGAAATTGAATTATTTTTTGGTTTCTGCATAACTTCCCGGAAAAGACTTAATTATGATTGACTGGGGAGGAGACTGCATCATGTCGTAGCAGCTGTGATCACTAGTCTTCATGTTATCGAATTCACTGTCTTCTGTATCCAGGTTTTCTTCATAAATTTTTCTTTCCTGGCGTCATTCTATTTCCAGTTAAGAAATGTTTATAACATGCACTTCAATCAACAATACTGTGCTCGCTGACCGTTACCTATCTCATAAATAGAACTCGAACTCATTGGCGGCCGTACTTCATATGCAAATAAAAGTAATGCGGCTGGCAATAGCAAAATTTGTACACCTCTGATCTATACACAACTGTCAGCGCTCGCCCTACGAAGCTTTTTGGCTAAATTCAAATCTTGGAATCTAAGTACGACATGACATTACGATAAACGTGAAAGCTTTTAGGGCGTACACAAGACACACCGCAAACTCGCCTGACAGTGTCTTACGCTGATCACATGATGAAAGAACAGGCAAGACCTATTAAAAGTGAGGTATAATCAACACCACGTCACTGAATCTAGCAATCTAACTTCAACATTACGTGGCATTTTAATGTTTGACAATTGCCACAATGTTTAATCTTAACATTTGTTGAAAAAATTTTTAAATCATAGCTTACAGATCATTGATCAACAAGCTTATTTTTCACGCAAAACAATCAGATTATCAAATTGTCATGCTTTCATGTTAACCTGTTAAGGATTTTTACATATTTATGGTAAGCGAGTGTGTAGTTACTGTAGGTAGGTAATTTATTGTCAAAGCATCTTCCTTCGAGATTTCCTGGTTGCGAATTCGTCAGTGGTGTCATCAAAATCAGTAAGTCGCAGTTTATCATTCTCTTTTGGATAAACAACCTGGATTTTTTCATGCTTGATTATTTGGCACAACGCAAACACGTTTGTCAGCCCTGATACAGAAGGTGGAGTCGGCAAAGGGGTCAATGTCAGTAAGCTGAAATTTGCCGACTCCGGAGTCGGAATCGGGATCGTCAAATTTTTCTGCCGACTCCTAAGCCCTGAGTTAGACCAGTGATTACTACAAACCACATCAGTAAATCAATGGATTCACAACTCGCAGTATTGTGGAACGAAATAGCACTTTCAGCCGTTGAGGCATTATTTTTGGCGATGCGCCATGCCTCTGAAAGGGTGCAGCATGAGGACGATTATAACGCAATTCTGCACTCCCCAAAAACTTGTCATTTCTTGAATCATTGTCTTAAAACTGTGTTACGTCATATCATAGCGCAAGTTTATTGCTGATAAGACCACCTACCCAGAGTCTCTCTATCAATATAATATACAGATTCTGATTTCTGATATACCCACACAGCATGGCTAAGTCAGCGCCAGGGCGCTTGCGCGTTTCGCACAAACAACGATTTCGTTATCCAATTTGAAAACTTACAATCCGCAAAGTTGCACCAAAAACCGAAAACCAATGATTAAAACTTAGAATATATTGATTGAAACTCAGGCTTTTTCATCGAAAATAAACCTCTGATAAATACCTTTTGCTACATTAGGCCTACATTGTGCCAGAACACGTTTAAGCTCATCTAATATAAGCCTACAAATTCATGTTTAGTACTTCTTTTATTTCACATCAATTAAATTCATCCTATTGGGTGACGAAAATTTGGTGACCGTCCAGTTTAATAAAATAAATGGTAAAATATATTTACAGGCGTTTCTGCTCTGGTGGTGGTAATTCCGAAAAGCAAAAAATGGTTCGATTATGGTTCGCGAAAAATAAGCGGACACTTTATTTTCTGCTACGATTCAATTTTACTCTCTGGATTTTACAGCTATTGCAGCCTTTGCAATCGTGAGTTATAAAACCCAGCGACGGTTTTTCGGATGTGTAAAGGCGAAGGGAGACCTTTTGTAGGTGTCACAGTCTAATATCTATTATTTAGTTGGCCAACACTGAAAATAATGTAGAGCCAGGATCCGCTTTGTCGACAGGCCTGCGTGCTTTACTCAAAACAAGATGCATACCTGAACGATAAACATGACTGTTAAAGCAAAAATCGCAT
>JGI24022J15233_10007076_pt1 | contig 12300 bp, 9 predicted proteins | sample Ectturendosymbi2_FD_15233 | JGI IMG/M metagenome (IMG submission 15233)
CTATTGCAAGTTTTTGTAAAAGTTACAGAACAAGATACGGCTTTGACGCTCGGAAAAAAATAGCACCTGATAATATTATCACCACATTCAAGTTATTCCATTAAAGCAAAAAAAGATTGCGGCAATGACCAATTTTCAGTTTGTAAATGCCAACAAATTGAGCTAACATCGTGAATACGTTGGCGTGATGCAGTATTGCAGTTCTGAGTAGACTGTACCAAGTTGGGGAGACCGGGCAGAGTGGTGACAAGGGTAAGTTGTTACAAATCCCATAACGTCTAAAATGCTGGTTGTCCGCTTGAATTAACACAGGCAATTCCCACATCCAAGAGCTACATGCTTGCAAAAAAACTTTGGTTTTCAACACGTTATGGCGGTGCTACGAGGATTTATGTGTTTTAGGGTATGTAAAGTAATTTTTATGGGCTGGCTAAAAATTGTTACTAAGCTGTTAAGGGCTTTCACCTGGTGAAATTAATCTTGCTTAAAAATGCCTTCCATGCATTTACTTGTGCTAGCAACATTCAGAGTTATATCTATGTGGTTTTCTGTGAAAACGTCGATGAGTGTTCCAAGACACGTTTGGGGCATGTTGTTACACAATGTATCAACATACCCCCTGTCTTTTGTTCTAGCTGCATAAATAAAAACATGCCATCAGGTGTGTTACCAGAAAAATTAGGATGCCCCAGGTGTCGTGACATGCATGAGTGATGATCCATCCTCATCCTAAAGCCGGTCCGAGAGTTAAAAAAAGCACCATCGTCACGAAAACTTCATTCGGTTATCTTGACATTATCTACTGAGAAGATGTTAAAAGAATCAAAGAGTTGCAGACGTTTGTAGCAAACCTTGAGGACCAATTCTCTCAAGCAGAGAAGAAAGAAAGTCACCCCAGATGTCCATATTTTAGTCTGTAGTGACTTCTACTCTAAATCTGCCCTTGGTGAGATGTGGGTGAAGTGCATAAAACGCACAGGTTGGTCACATCTTGTAGTGATGGTAGTGGCCTATATGTTTGTGATATTTTTCAGGATTAAAACACTGTTATTGTGATTTGCAGTGCCACTGCATCTTAGTCCTGTAACTACGTGACTTTTTTCTGTATGCTTGCAGTGACTGAGCTTGTTTATTGCATTGATTGCGTTCTTAAACTTTACTTTCGTTTTCTTGCAGCTTCTGAGCATGTGTTGTTTTTAACTTGAATGTGTTTGCAGTTAGAAAACTATGCCTGGTGACAGGCATTTAAAATGTGAATGTTCAGCTCCCTATCAGAACGTATGGCTTCTCATTTCTTTGAGGTCTTGTTGCATGTGAATTTACAGGTTTATTCCTGCAATAATTGCATGTTTACGTTCTTGCAACAGGTTACCCCATGGCAGGGCCGACCCTAGTAGATGCGGAGCCCAATGCAAGACCTGGGCGCGGGGCCCAATGCAAGACCTAAGCGCGGGGCCCCTCTGAGCAGTGATCTAATGTCGTCATCGTGTTCGGTCAACCGTGTTACGATCGAGGTGGAGCGCAAATATGTAGTACAGCACTAACACAAGAATTGAGCACATTTGCTAACGTTCGAGAGGAAACTTGCTAGTTCTGAAGAGAGCGTTCTTTGTTAACAATGAACAATATAAATTAACAATATAAATTATTTATATGGCGTTTGTACTGAAATCCCAAGCGCAAGATGTATCTGGCAAAATGAATAATCTACCCAAACACCATGGCGCAGGACCCCCAGAGGCGCGGGGCCCAATGCAGCTGCATCGGTTGCATAGGCTTAAGGCCGGCCCTGCCCCGTGGTGTGTAACAGTATACCCCGTCCATGTGGTCAATTGTAACACTTGACACCACCTCACTTTTCGTTCAATGAAATTTCTCAGCGTATGAATATTTCTGGTTTGTTTGCTAGGTTTATTAGCTGAAGGATGTAGCAAAACTTCTGCAAATTTTCTTTGCTGCAGCTATTGTACATTGGTGGTTCTAGTAATTTGAGTGAAATTCGTAACAACTCTACCCGGTCTCCCCTTCTTCAACACACACCGTTAAATCTATCGGGAACGCAATTAAACAATTCTGATATTTATTGTGAAACTGTTCCGTGTAACGTGAACTTACTCAAAGATATGCAAATTATTTCCAGTCTTGCAAATGTTCTGGTAGCATAACAGAAAATCGACGTTGGTAAAAGCAAGTCAAACGTTTACGTAAAATCCGGCATGGTTTTGCAAGTATTTTTTCCAACACGTCCGATTGGGCAAAACAGCATTTGCAAAACGGACCAGAATTACATTAACAGATGTGAAAAAAGTATGAGCTTTCAACATTTATTCCTGGAGTATAAAGCAACACGCAAATCCAATCACCAATGTGCTTTGATCACTCGCTCCTTTTTGGTGTTTAGGTATATGATGAAAGCCGTGACGGCAGCTCTTACCAAAAACACTGTCTCCAATGCTAAGGTTCGTTCATTCAGAAGGGCGTTTTTAGGTATTGCTGCTGAAACAAAGTTTTCCTTGCAAGTATCCGGGCACCAGGCGGTGCAGTAGAAAATCACTGAGTCAGGACCGGAAAAATTACGGCAAAACCAAAGATGCTACATTCGCTCATTTGCAATACAGTAAAATTACAGGAGTGCTGAGTGTTGCAGCTAGCATTTGCTTATGTGTAATTCAATTTTCATTCGTTTGTCGGGCTTTCACATAATTTTCAAGAACTTATTGAAAACATGTCGCGTTTGCCAACGCAATTTTACAAAAAATTTTTCTGACGAGTTTTCGAAAAATACTATGCTGTTTTCGTATCAGGGTAAACATTTTTTGAAATAATCTCTGACGGCGTTTTAAAAACTTTTTGCGAAAATTCCTTATGCTAGGGTAGAAACAACGTAGTAAATATCATTCCAGCGTGCAGTTGATGTGTTGATATTCTAAGGTGTGCAAAAATCGATAAACTGCGCGGCTAAGCCTCTCGTATGGCGTTGAGTTTTCTTCTGCATTTTGATGATGGCTTTTTCAACAACTGAATCAAGAAAACCCTCTCCTTTCTGCAAAGTAAAATTGGGCATGCTATGACAAAAACTCCGTATCTCTGCACCCACCAATTCTGTCGCATGGCGACAAGCATCTGTCGAATGAACTGACATAGCGCTTCGTCTAAATCGGTTGGTATTGTTGTCGTTAGACGATGAATTTGCTCTATAACCGAAAGAATTTTACACTGATTTCAAAACACTTTGCATTTCCTGAGCATTTTTATGCCTGATAATCATCTTTCACAAGGCACTTCACTTAGAAGACAACATTGCGGTCGTTTCAACGCTGTTAATATCTCTTACAACACATCCAAAAGCACAAAAACACCGATTGTTTTGCAAAACCATCTTGCAAATGTGCAGAAAAATCAGACGTGTCTCAGCAACGGCATAATGTGGCTCATAACTCGCATTAGCAAATTTTCTTGTTGTCTGTATTCTGTAAAAATAGTTTGTATCAGAAGCGATTCTGTCTATCCATAGAGACAAATTAGAAGTGTGGGATCTATCATAACATCTCAGAGACCTTCTTGAAATGTGCATCTTGGAGTATCTTACAGAATTGTGCCTCACTGATGTATATCTGTTCAGTTTGCACTGTATGAGGTTGTAATCTATAAAGTTTTTGATACCCCATGCACAATAAGTGAGTGTATCATCTATCTTCAAGTTATATCCCATGCAGAGGGCAGTTTCATCCTAGTTGCACACTTATGAACGTGGAAGAGGTTAAGAGAGAGTGTCTGAGTTATCCACAGGATATAAACTGGATCTTTTGTGCTTACTGTAAGTATCTGGAGAAAGGCCCCAAGTACGAGATTTCAGAGAGCCAGAGTCAAAAACTGTAGAAAAACCAGAACCGGATCTAGAGTGACTTTTTCAATTTCGGCAGCAGCAGGAATCTAGTGCGTGGTAAATTGTGAAGTAAAACCATTGGTAATTTTCGGTTGCCTCGATTGTTGCCGGAGTCTGAACAGAATTTGCATTCTCAAATTTGAAAAAATTGCGCATCCGGATTCAAAAATTTTGGAGCAGGAGCGAAATCGGGGTCTGAAAATTGGCTCCTGCCACCTGACCACCTCATGCTGGTTGAAAGCTCATACGCATCGATTCGTTGTGAATCAAGTGATGTTTCCATAACGCTATTCCAAGCGGCGATGTTGTGTCACTTCATTAGTTAAGTTTTTGTGGTCTGTGGTTCCACGTTTCTTGCTAAGCAATGAGTATATCAATGCATTGAAACTAGCTTTGTAAGATATTTGCTGACGTTAAATTGCTTTTTGCCTCTTTTGTTTTACAACTTATTCCAGCATAGGTTAAATTGGACTGCGAAAAACATGTGATTATTGGTTTCCAGTGTGCCTTTACTTTCAGGCTACACATGAGTGAGTAACACAGTCACACTACGCAACAATCAAATGCGTCTCCCAGTTATATATTTATTCATGGGCAAAGTTTCACTGTACATGTGGATATTTTTCATGGATGGAGAAACTTTCGCGACAATATTTTTGCTCTTTTCACATCCTAAAATTTATAACTTTTTGCTTCATTTTGTATTGACCTTTCGTTCCTTTATCTTGAAGATAGATAATCTTCTCTTCAGTTTTTGCAGCATAAGAGGATCATTGTTTTTTGCTTCACAGGAAAAACTTGACATATGCAGACCAACTCTGAAAACTTTTATTGAGGGCCCTCTCTTTTTTATTGTTGTACCTTTTCCCCATCATTTTTATATTTCATAGAGTTCTTATTTGTCAGTTTGATCAATGTTTGTATATTAATGCAGCCTGTGACTGTGCAATAATATTTTTTTATGTTTGGTTAGGGTTAGGTTAGCATCAGCTTAGGGTTAGGTTAGCATTAGGTTAGGGTTATGGTTGTGATGTGTATGGATTTTCATAGGTAAAATAGGATAACAATTGAATTGAAGAGTATGTTTAAACGAGAACATAGTAGAACAAAAGTATCACAAGATGGATAAAAAAACAAGAAAATAGAAAAATACAACCAAAAAAAATAAAAAAAACACAACAGACATCAACATAACGCAGATGATGGTAGGCAAGCAAGGGGTGAAGAGTAGAGGCATGTATAGATGAGCAGATGAGGCAAGCAGAAGTGAGAGCAGCAATAATGGTTATGAGGCAGAGAGTAAGGCATTTTAACACAACATTTCATCATAAAAACAAGTAGCAAGGGCAGAAAACAAATATGTTTAATCATAATGTTTATACAATCAAATCATGAAGAAATTTAAATTTACCCACAGACCATAGTGAGGTGGGTTGCATGGATGAGTTGTTCCCAACCAGATGCATGGTGTCACCAAATGAAGTTGAAGAGTCAAGGGTTTGAACAGGTTACAGTTTGCAGTAAACATTATTTATTCCAATAAGTTTTAGGTACATGAAAAACAATATACGTTTAGTAAGTGAGAAAAGTATTTAGTTCTAGGGCAGAGGTGGGCAAACTACAGCCCGAGGGCCACATGTAGCACGCGAGGGCATTTTGTGCGGCCCACAGGACAGTCACGCACACATAGATAGTACATATTTGGAGTCTATGTTAAAGTAATTTTATCGATTAGATTAGAATTATCAAGTATTTTTTCTACACGTTTAATTCAAAACTGCATTTTTACTCAACCGGAAGGGACTATTGTTACCTTCATTTTGTGGTAGCTCATGTAAACCTTTTTCTAAGTTTTCAAAGCGATTATAGATGTAATAATACGAGCATGCGACCCTACGTAGCAATAAAATCTTCAATGTGGCCCTCCGTAAAAAATGTTTGCCCACCCCTGTTCTAGGGTATAGTTTCATAAAAAGTCACAACTTATCTGTGTGAACTAACCACTTATTTCACAAATATTACTAATGTCATATCATTGCCACCGTCATTCAACTTTGTATGATTGTGGGCCTAGGAATTAGGCTGAAGTCAATGTCTGTGAGGTCTTGTTTGCCTTGAAATCGCCGTATTGTAGTGAGGGTGCTCCTCAAAAGGGCAAATCTGAGCTTAGTCCTTATGTACGTTATGACAGATGCATATGGCTCCTTGCGTTTTTCAGCTATTTTTTCTGCTAGTCTTTTGTTGACCCTGTTGCATTCTGGTGCCATTCCTGCACTTGTTGTGAAGACAAGGGGATTGAATGAAGACTTCTCTATGTCAATCACTCTTTGGTTGTACTTATCCTTGTTCTCTTTTTCATGTTGTTGGTATACATCTGCCAGGGATTTTCCAGAATATGACTGTGAGGTAGGATGTGTGATCCTTATGTCAAAGAAAGTTTTCTCACAGCTATTCCACAGTTCTCTCGCAGAAATATCCAACCTTACATTGTCAGCAGTGTTGACTTTTCTTTCATAGTCATTCTTATTGATTGGTAGAAGTGTGGATTCGGTCTGAACATCCCTACAGACATCTCTCATTATCTGTGCCTCAGAGTCTCTCATTGAGTTGTGCCTCATTGAAGTGTAACTACCATGTTTACATATGAGGCTGTGATTGACAGAGTTTGTCTCTCCACAGGCACAGTAGGTGGGTATGCCTTTCACCTTCCATCCATATCTCATGCAGATGGCATCAGTGAATTCTTGTTTGTTTAGTCATTAGTGCATATCCAATTGCTTTGATTGGCAAGGCTGACAGCCAAGAAGGTGCCCCTTTTTCCATCGCTCCTTTCATGAGTTCTTGTGACTCAGGGGTCATTTCCGCCAAAGTTCATCTCGGATGTTTTTGCATTTTTCTCTTATTGTGTTCTGTTTTTTGTGTCTGGAAAATTTCTGGTCTGAGGGATTGTAGTCAAGATCGAGTTTTTGAGTGTAGATTTTGGCTGTTTATTAGTTATCTGCGTGGAGTGTTCGTATTCTGTTTTAGCAGTTTCTCGAGGATCTGTCCTAGCCCACCATGCCTGAGAGCAAGAGCGAGTATTTGTCTTTTGGCATTGCTTACTTGCTATAAAGAATATTTGCAGTGAATTTTTTCACTGAGAGATTTTGGTCATCATTTGTTCCATATTACATCTTACTGTACACATATTCACTGATCTACATTTTCTGACATTTTGATCTTTAAGTGACCTAATTTTTGTTTGGTCATTTAACACCTTTGGTATGGATTGATGCATGTAAGCATCATACATTCAAATGCAGTTTTTTTGTAACACTCAATCACATTTTTTGTACTCATTTGGTTGCAATGAAAATTTACAATAATGTTCTCCATACCTACCTGCATAACACCTGAAAATTTCAGGTGATATGAGCATGAACTTTTTTAGTAATGCAGTTTGTTATCCAGCAACATTTTGCTAGGCCTAGGCTGCAATACTTTTTGTAAAACACTTAGGTCCTGACAGTTGTTGCCTGTACAAGGATAACTTTTTTTTAAACTTGTATTTGTACAAAGAAAATGTTCACATATGATCTTCATACCTATCTATGCGCATCATGTCTGAACATTTTAAGTCAGTGGTTCCCAAACTGGGGGTAAATTACTCCCCAGGGATAGTATGCAATTCTTTGATGGGTAATGCGGAACCAAAATCACAATGTTACTTGGTATTATGAGTGATAACTGCAAAAGAAATTTTTGACCTGAAATACGAAAAATTTTCATTGAGGGTGACAAGACAGAATCGCTGCCTTGATTTGGGTAACGGTTCGAACAAGTTTGGGAACCACTGTTTTAAGTGATTCCAATGAAAACCTTCCGAGTTAAGTATTTTCAATTTGTAACTGCAGATGTGGTTGGGCTACAAAACGTTATCATATTCAGCAAAGTTGAGCACTTGTTCTGTGAGACACCATAACCATTTCAAACTATCTTTATTGCAACCAAAACTTACATGAATGTTTTTTGGATTGTTATGCATTTTGGCTGAAAATTTGAGTTCAGTGTACCCAGAACTTTGCAAGTTACTAAGTTTTAAATGGAGCAACCAAACTCTGTTCCTAGCGCATTAGACTAACTGTTGTTGTGAATGGCTAGCAACAGGCTGATTTGGGTTCAGTAGGTTGTTGAGTAGAACACAACAACTTTTCTTATGCTTGGTCTTTTGCAACCAAATTTTAGATGAATATTCATCTTGTTAAAATGCATCTTACTTGAAAATTTGGTCAATCAGGCCAGTACTTTTTGAGTTATTCAATTTTCAGTTAAAAACGTCCAGCACCAGATGAAAAATCGCATGGAATTCACGCCAACCATGGGTGTTAGAAATTGATCCATGGTGAAAAAATGACTGAAAAAATAAACCCAGATTTACTCTAAGGACACCATCTGCATGGGATATAACTTGAAGATAGATGATACACTTACTTATTGTGCATGGGGTATCAAAAACTTTATAGATTACAACCTCATACAGTGCAAACTGAACAGATATACATCAGTGAGGCACAATTCTGTAACATACTCCAAGATGCACTTTTCAAGAAGGTCTCTGAGATGTTATGATAGATCCCACACTTCTAATTTGTCTCTATGGATAACTGTGGTATTTCACAGTTGTCTGTCTGTATAAAACTATTTTTACCATGTATCATACAAATTTGTTACCCACATCCTCATTCTAATATCATGTCTGCTATATAGTTTTCTGCTCCATAACTGGCATTGCTACTCACTTCTGTCAACCTTGTGCATAACTTACTTCTTAATCTGCAGAATCAAGGAAAAATTTTTCCTACTTTATCTGTATATTTATCAACTGTTCTTATGTTGCATATATCACTATTATTTTGACACATAGACTATTGATCTAGTTTATTTGTTCATCATCACCAGTTAACATTCAGTTATCATCAACAGATGCATTACATAATGAGAGAAAATTGTAATTTGTAAAAAACATCAGATATTTGAAATAAATAGATAGAAGAGCTTAATGAAAATGTACATCATTGAAGAAAAGAAAATAATTTTGTTTCTAAACAAATCATCAAATGTCATGATTAAACAAATAACTTGATATTTTTGAACACTTCCTAAGGATCGAATACAAAATTCAGTGGTCATTGTTATATGCAATGCGAAGGTATTCGATATCAAACTGTGTTCCAGCATTGGCAATCATACATTGGTATGCAATAGGCATAAAATACAGTATTTTTAACTGCTGTTCAGCACTAAACAAAAGGGCCTCTCAGCTTGTTTGCTGCGTAATGCAGTGATTTCATTTGCCTCTGAATGTCACTGTTATCCTCCAGCAAGGCATGAAATAACACAATAAGATCTTTGACTTCTTCATGAATCAAACTTAAAACTGACACTGTTGTGAGAAACAGTTGGTAGTGCAGACTGTTTGCTTATATGCATCTATACATTTTTTTCATTTTCTAAGCAAAAGTGTATGCAATTTCAAAGTGTCGTTTCAAGTTTAAAGCAATGAGAAAGGTGCACATGTAATTTCTGCTTTAGCATACTTTGCATAACTCATTGTTATAAAGTGCAGAAATACAGTATGTTTGCTAATAAGTTTTACCATTTCACTAGGATTATTTGTATACATTTGTGCTGATTTAACTTTCCTTTGCATTATTTTCCAGATGTTGGTATAACTTTTATTGATATAAATATATCAAATTTACCAGTAGCCCATAATGTGAAAGCCCATCAGATTATTTCATTTTAGTCATTCAGACTTGAGTTTAAGGAGTTTTTTTTAATAAAGTCTTCACCGAATTTTGAGTTTAAGAAGTTTTTTTGAATAAAGTCTTCACCGAAAGTTCTAGCTCAAGAGTACCAGTACTGAGCCAGCTGGTTTCTGGCAATATTCTTGCACAGCCTAGCGTACCTTTATTAGTTGAGTTATTAAGAACCAAACTTCAAGCATCAAGTTTTATATTTTCAAGTCTGTGGCAACACGGTAGAGAAAAAATAATGTACCAACAGCTGCAAAAATTTTGTAGGGATAACAATTGTCACAAAGAATTATTTGGGAAGATTTGGACAAAATATCCTTTGCACACCCAAAAAATTACTTGCTGCTACACCTATGATTCATGAGACATTTCATTTCTTACTGGTGTATATTGTAAATACATCAGCTTCTTTCTGTGATGTTTTTTTTTCAGACGCTAATCACAAATTCCTTAAGTTAAACAAAACATTACTTTAACCGATTAAAAGAAAAAACTCTATTGAAGGAATAGTGTGATTTGTTTCCTTTACTTTGAAGTGCATGGATTTTTTGTAACTTTTTCATGCCATTGGGAACTTACAGGCAGAAACAAGGTGAGGCACTTACTTCCCATTTTGGGAAAACAATTTACTTATCTGCACTGGATATATCCATGTATTGCCATGGAAGCAAACAACAAAACTCATTAACCATTTTCTGAATTTTTGTCTCTTTGATCCCAGAAAGCTTATTCCAAACCCAACACTGGAACATATGTTGTACTGGCAGTGATTACCTGTCCAACAAGTGCTAGTACTTTAATAACATTTCTGGCTACGTAGTCATATTCTGGTGAAAGAAATGTGCCTCAGGTAGACACTTTACATTTTTTTCCAGAGGTTCCTGTTATAGTTTATCACCTTGTTGCAACCTCTCCAGTGGTGTTGCGTTGATTGTGTGATTCACCACGAACGGGATGCACGCGAAGAACAAAAATATATGTATGTGGTGCGAACAAGCAATAATAGAGTGATCATGGCATGTGAACTTTATTGTTGCTTGCTGCCACAGTGCGAAGCTTTGCACATATGCTGCTCGGGATTTCCGATCGCGACAACCTATAGTTACCATAGGCTTGTGACAGACATTCCACTGACCTCTTTTCACCAAATAGATTGGTGTTTTGATGCTGCAACTGAGATGCTTGCTCATCAAGATATAGTTGCAGGTAGTATGGCAGACTGTTCCGCAACAGTCCATTTCTGCAAAAGTAATGACTGTTGCATTTTTTATAGTTGTCTTTATAATCTTAAGAGGTGGAGTTACAATTCTAAATTGAAACGAACTTTCATTTCAGGATTAATGCATCTGAAGGCAGAGCAGGGGCACTTCTCAATGGACTAGCACATGTAGTCTTGACTATGTAAATGCAGTTAGTTGCAAAACAAAGTTGTAATTCATACATATTTTTCATGTTGATGTAGATATATTTACATGTTGCTCTTTTGAGTAATCATTTGTCATCAAAGCCACACTACCAACGAAATTAAGTATATTTTAATTGTTTATTCTGGATATTTATAGAGCTTAACCCTTACAACATTTGGATTAGACTTTTCACTAACTTGAAATAGCTACCAACTTTTCGCTGTAAAGGGCAATGTTAAAGCAAATTGAAAAAAATGAGAAAATCTTTTAGCAACTGTTAGTTTGAGTAGTAAATCAGTCTGTCATGTGTAACATTTGAAAAAATTCGGTGAGTATACTTGCAGTATGAGATTCTCAATTCACTCATTGGAATGGTGCTTTTGTGCATGTCTCAACATTTTTGCACTATGGGTTATGGTTCATACAAAAAAAAATCAGTGAAAAGATTTGAGCTACATAGCTACTCATTGATTGGCTGTGCAAGCAATAGCATAAAATTTAATGAGCAAGAAAAACATCTTCAAACTGTTTGAACCAGACAATGCTGAAAGAGGTGACAAACGTAAAGATTCAACTCTGCATCACATGTTCAAAACGTTTTATCTGAGATGCCTGTAAGGAGGAATAAAGAAGCTACTAAAAAACTTTTTACAGCAGGGAGAGATGGATTCATGTAATTAATAGAACCATTTCAAAGTAATTGGATTTTACTTTTATACCGAAAAAAAGTGCTTCAACCATTTAATTTTCCAAATACTATTGTGATTTTCACACAGTAACCACAACACAGATGGTCTTTTAAATTGTACTGATTCCAGTTCCAATGTTGTTCACTTGCTAGTGGAAATAGTGTAGTCATAATTAGTTGGTTACCCATACTGTCTTTATCGATAAGCTTCCATCTCGTGCTTATAGGTTGCTCGTTTGCTGAAATCATTCGAAACAAAACCAATAGCTTTGCCGAAAATGGTAACGTAGAAACGCGTATGATTTATGTCGTATATAGTGTAAATGGATCTACAAGTATAAAATACTTCAAAAAATGCGTGTTGGTGCCAAGGGCGCAATTTTGTTATAAAATGTGGGGGGGACAGCTTGGTGTGAAACCAATGTAATCATCGGGTCGATGCATAAGTGATGTTTTGTATATACAGAATCCCAATCTTATTTCTAGAGGTATTTTGAGAGCAACACTAATCACGTTTGGCTTTGT
>JGI24022J15233_10007077_pt1 | contig 12300 bp, 10 predicted proteins | sample Ectturendosymbi2_FD_15233 | JGI IMG/M metagenome (IMG submission 15233)
AAATCGTATTTAGAATTGCAGCCTACCGCTTTCGCCAACACCGACAACCTGAACTGCAGTGCGATGAGCAACTTACACGGAATAATATTTTTGTATCTGTTCCGTANTTNATTGCCAGGGAGGCTGGCAATAGTTTTGGCAAATCCGACTTCCGCGGCGCTCCGCTTTATCTCCTATGAAGNAAGTAAGNAAAAGATCAACTGTTAAATGAAAAAACAAAAAATAACAAACNAGCCATTGTTGAGAAAACCGGTCAAGCGCAACGCAAAGCAACCTTTTTAATGTTTAGTAGAACAAAATTGATTCATAAAACCTAAGCTGGGGAATTCAAGCGTATGTGGATTTAGCAAAGGATTTCACAAGCTGCTGGTTTTCGTCAAGATCTTTTGACCCTACCTACCCAAAAATTATTTCTCAATAAACTTTTTTGCCATTTCCGATTATGTGCTGTAGCTAGCACTTTATTCTGGATTTTTTTTACAAATCCACACTGTGCAGTCTTGTTTAGCTGTGTACGAGTGTACTCAAACACACAAAACGCTTTTTCTATTGAAGTGAAGGACATTTCTATAATTGCTAAAATATGAAGCATGAGGCATAAAACTAAAATTTTTATTTGATTCTTCGCATTCTACTAAAATTTGAGATCATTTGAAAATTTCCTTACAATGGCATAATATTGAAAAGTAAATTTTCGAATATCCTGTATATGCATGCCAAATGAATCTAAGAATTACACTGAAATTGCAAAAGTCGTGCTGATTCAACGTAACCTTCATTACTTCCTTAGCAAAAAAATAAAAGTAGAATTGAGTAAACGCACCCTGTCTATCAACACATGAGCATCTCAAGCAGTAAGGGTGACTTCTCTTCTCATCGACAGCAACCGATCACCACAAACAATGCTGCTTTTATTCAATATCGGCATCTTTGATGCCCGTATACTCCTTTCAGTACATTCGCGTTTTAGTAGTCCTTATACTTACTTCGAATTGATTGTTGAAGCGCTTGCGATCTTTCACCAGTTGATCGTAGACAGTCGCGAGGTCAGCTACGTTTATCAAGTGCTGGCTACTAGATGCTGCAAGGTTGACGTAAGGACCTGCAGGGAGATAACAGGAACGTTGTTGCACCCAGTGCGTTAGAACAAACTGCGTAATTTGATNCAAAACTCAGTCCAGATCCTCACTTTCATCTTCATCTATAGGTTGCGNGTAAACAATCGCATTCGATGCAGGTGTCTGTGTTCCACTGACAAAAGCTTGCATAGGCAGTGATGTCACACTCNTTTTATTTCGCCGTCTCCTGCAAAGTAATATGCAGGTGTTATGCATGATTGTGATTGCATGNCCACTAATTGTTAGCTCCTCAAACAATAAAGAAGACAGAATTTGCAAACAAGCATCAGAAGTCACGCAAATTTTTTTCAAAAACTACCAACAGTTCTTGAGNGGAAATAAGTGAAAAAACTAAGAGTAGCCNGTAATAAAAACCAAAATATTGCTGCTCTTTGATCTTCTATCNTGTNAAAGTTAACAACACAGTTTTTCGAACCTGTGTANATGAATCCACACGTACCTTTTCACAAAAATTATCAGCAAGATGATGAAAAGAAGCAGAATGGCTATGGCGACGCCAATCCCAATAAAAATATATGTGTCTAGAAAAAACGTAGATCAGTTTGACAACAAAATTAAATCTATGACCTTTGGAAAATTAAAAGTTTAACAAATGCTTTGGAGTTCTGTTGCTTTTATTTAATACCGGCGTACGCGCAAGGGCAGAAAAAACAAACACAGCAGAGATGTTTCAAACCAGAGGAAATTGAATAGAAGTAAAGAAATAATAATAGAATTTTTGCAAAATCGGTGAAAGCCCCAGGAGGTTTCAGAAAGGTAGGCTGTAGGAAATTGTGCAGTATGTATTTCCTCTAAAAATGCTTTATTCAATGAGCTTCATTAAAGAGCACTGTCTATCGAAAGAAATCCTTTCCCAGCAAAGAATCAGACACTAAAAATCTTGCAGATCATATATTTCGCCTATGAAGTAGGCATCATCAGCTCTTATTCAAATAGAATTTAATAAAATTTGAGAGTGTCTAACAAATCGCGTTTTGAGAAAATGAAGGAGAAAAACATTAAATTCATATTTTATACAAACAGGTTTTTAATTTTTACAAAAGTGAATTCAGCGTCGTTTAGCATTAGTTTTTGTGTTGCATTGGGTAAATTGCCCAGCAAAATTGTTTGAGCCTGATGCGTGGCCTAGTTTGTCTCAAACGGTTGAAGAGACAACGCCATAAAGCCACAGAAATGCATCGGATTCAAACTGCCTCAAAAACAAATTAACCTGTAATTTAGATATTTAAGGATCTCTATCAGCAATACACAAGCGATAGGACGAAATACAAAACTATTACATGTTTTGCACTACTGATCAAACATTCGTCGACACTTACTGCGATCAACCGACGGAGAGCTGATTGAGAATTGTGAAACAGGGCTGGAGCGCACGAAGATTTCTCTCGGTCCTCGAGGCGTTGTACTGGCGACGGCAAATCTGGAGCAACCAATTCTCTTTTCTGGTAAACCACGCTAAAAAAGTTTAAATGGCCAACGCATTGGTTATCTTGNGCACCCCTNAAAACCGAACATGATTTCCCGAGCTTCAAAATCTGAAACCGCTTTTTTCTCANCAGCTTCCATTCTAAATGAAGNNTACAACGTGACGTTGAACAACGTACGACGTCAGACAAAAATTGTCCTTGAAGCTAAGACAAACTTACAAAAGCTTTTGACAACATTTTCCCCTTAGGTTGTCGACTTTTTTAGACTAAAATATAATTGTTTCAAAATTTGTGTTGGCTTACTCCCAGCTTCCNCTAATACACTCAAACAAGCACACTACAGCAGCCTGTTTTTTAAGCGTAACTGAGTCGACTTTTAGATGTTGCACTCCAACTTTAATGTCAACTCAGTAAAACATTGATTCGGCTCGTAGACCTTTCCTCTTTTAACATATGAGGTTGCATTATCGATTGTGGCCCATGCTGATGTAACAAACATAGTTTGCAGACAACTACTTCGCGTTGGAGAAATATGAATCGATGGTATAGATAAGGTATTTTGTTTCCTGCAACTTACATAACATTTTTCTTGTTCGTGAGCGGCCTGTTGGTGCAGTTGAATGTATTTCTAGATGGAGTCACAGGGTTGATATCAACCGACCCGAGAACATTGCAACTTGTTTTTTCACCATTTCCAAGTTTAAACATCAGAGATTTCCCGACAAATCTGAACAAAACAGCGAGTAATGAAGACTTTGCGGACTACCAGGATGAGATTAAGCTAAGTTTTGGCCAACCTCACAATAGAGCAAGATATTTTTCAGGACAGTAGGTCTGGTCTTTCATATTAGTGCGAGCTAGGGAACTAAGTGTATGGCCGGTCTTTCAGATCTTTGATATTGTTATTACATGGAAACGATTGGGCAATCAGATGTTTGAGTTATTCTTGCTTAGCAAGCACCTTGATAAAAATCTATTTCGTAAATCACTTTTATGAAATGAGTAGAGAAGCAAATAATTTTGGACAATTGAGATGAAAGACTACGAAATGAAAGCAACATTTTTAAAATCTACTTCTTACCACATCAGCCTTACTGTTTATAAGTTAATTTCAGAAGCGAACACAAAGCTTTTCTGCACAATTTATCCCAAAAAATATCTTAAATGAGTGTCTGCATTGCTTGCATTTCTTTAAGTGGTGGAGGAAACAGCACTTGGCGATAGTCAGTAAGCCTGAGTTGTGGAAAAGCAGTATAAAAAGCAAACTCTTTTGTTGTGAAACGTTCATACTAAACACTTGAATTGAAGTTATATCCTCTCCACCCTATGAAACAAGACTACGCTCTTTTGCTCATAGCAGTCAGTGTAAACTCGCGTATGTATTAGATTCGAGAACATCACGTCAGCCAAGCAAATACCGACAAACTAACACCTAAATCAGGAAGTCACAAAATATCAGTCGAAGCACAGATGGCTGCTTTGCGCATTGCCTACTGGGACTAACCGAACATAAAACAAACAATTTTAGTGGCAATTCCTCCCCCATAATATAATTGGGAAACGATGACAGCTGAGAAAGACCGACGTTTACTCATTCAGTGACACTTTGCTGAACTGGGTTATCAAAAGCATCTTTATTAAGACAAACATCTGAAAACTTCAAAACCAATTGTTTTGCATTCGGTTTTGTCATTCAATTTCTGCTTTCCACAATGCTCATTTTGTGAATGTGTGTCTCAAACAATCATCAAACAACCCAGTAAAGTTTTTCACAGTATTTCGGGTACTCTGCGTTTATTGCAGAAAGATATGCACATTTCCTGCAAGATTAACAGTGCCAAATAACCTGCATGCGAAATAGCCAGTCCAGCGAAACTAGAGCATAATACCAACACTTCGTAATACTATAGTTAGAAACATTAACAGCTTTCACAACTTGAAACTGTGAGTAAAGTTTCGTTCAAGCAAGATATAAAAAATATTTCATTCGAAATCATCCAACGAGACCAACTACTTGAAACTGTGAGTAAAGTTTCGTTCAAGCAAGATATAAAAAATTATTTCATTCGAAATCATCCAACGAGACCAAAAAAACGTAAGCCATTTTTTATCGCCAGTCATGATGCAAAGATGTAGAATTCGTAGTCGTCAATTAAAACAACTAAGAGTAATAAGATGGGACTTTAACACACGTTTATAAAATGATAGTGAATGCCTAACTGAAGAGCAAATCTAGCAAGGATCCCTCTGTCATTTTGCAGTAAAACTTTTGATAACTAACTGCTCAACGATAGTGCGTTATCGTGTGTGACAGTATGGCAATTAAGGTTGTGATATAATAAACCCAAACCTTGTTATAGCAGCGGCGCAAAACCACGATGGGTCACTTTCTTTGATGATCAGCTTCAGTTGAGACCAGCTGAGATTCGTTTCTCCTCGGACAACAGTCGCATTGGTTTTGAGTCCAATAATGAAGTAACAGCTATAAAAAGAACATGGTAGCTGTCGACAATTACTTGTGGGTAATACGAGTGCGCCGTCCGGAGGTTGGATGGGCAAGTTCGAACAAAGCAATCGTTGCCTCTACCTGATTGGTCCGTTGCTTTCGTCGGCAGCGAAAATCGAGACATTAGCTTCACCTGCATGCTTGATCGGGGACACGGATGCAGGTGCTGGAAAAGCATAAGAAACACGAATTGTCAAAGCACCTGAATTGACTAAAAGCGAAAACGTTTGTCGCTGATAAGACTGGAGCATGATCTGCAACGATTGGAAAACGGAATTTTCTTGAACAAAATTTTTGTTGTGATTTTGGGTAACGATAATTAATTGATTGTTGGTTGAAGTTTGAAATTTGGCTCTTGTCGGGACAGTTGATGTTAACGCTCTTGCCGAAAGGTCGCTATGACGATTCACTCGGTGGCTGTGGCTCGAACACCCAACCTCTCCATCAGGTGCGAACACTCTAACGCTGAGCTACCTCCGCCTCGTTTTCCTTATTTTTTTCTCGTTTTGCGGAATGACTGTTTCATTGTTTTAAGTGCACTCCTTAAAACAAGATTCGGAATGGATGTTGCCTACACCGAAGAGAATTGTTGGGTAAATCTGTGTAAAACCTTTTTCGATGCAATTATCAACAAAACAGTTTCGAGCTCCGGACGTTTGCGATGTTACAGAGAATGTGCCAGTTGACATCACAATAAAAAAACAAACGATTCGTAGCAAAAATCTAAAGATATCAAGTACTAGAAGTTCAGCTTTACATTGCACATGTGCAATCACGCAGCCGGCGGGAGGGGAATTTTAGCCTTCACCAGATTTTATCGGTTCACTGTTGAAAAATATCAATTGACAAAACAGATCCATGGAGAGAGGGAACGCAAAAAGGTCACAGGTACGTCCAAGGATAAAGTTTTACTGTTTTCTTCTTAACACTGAGTACGAGAACCGCTTACCTTGCACAGGAGTGATGCATTTCCCTTTGAACACTGTAGGTTGTCCTGTTGTGCCACACGACTCAGCTTTAACAACAACGACATGCTCTCGATTGGGCAGTGCCTTGAACATATAACTATATTCTGGCACTTTGGTTATATTGACAGTAACACCAATAGTTTGGTTCTCCAACGACAGGTTGGTACGCCCTGAAGCAACTAAGTGTAACTTCTTCATCACGTCGATCTGAAATGCATTGATAAATCAGAAAACGTCAAGAGTCAAGACGTTCACGTTGTATCGACAGGTATACGGGAAATTTTTTTCAGTGTATGGGGAAGTAGGAAGCCGTTTCCTTTATAAAATATGCAATTTCCCGGATTGATGATGTCGGCAGTGACCAAGGTTTTTCGTGCAAAATACGTGGATTCTTAATAGATTTTTCGTAACAATTTCTACAAAAATAGGCAAATGTCTGAAATTAAGCTCATTCACTTTTTAGCCCATCAACATTTACAAAAAAACGTTTATGTTTAATCGCTCGATTCTCACAACTCTGGCTACCCTGTCTGTCCTGATTTTGTGTTTTGCCCTGAAAAGAAATTTTCTTAGATTTGAAAATTCGCAAAACACTGTCCTTTATTCGCCTGGATTTATCAAACTTTTCACCAATAGGAGATGTAATTTATATATGTTATTCCATTGTTAGTAGAAGTTTTCCAGATATACTGAAATTAGCGTATGTAATCCCGATACAAAAAGTTGTCAAAGGAAATCTGCATCCTTGTTATCCCCATTTGCAAAAATATTTGAAAAGTGTTTTTACAATGAATTAAACAACTTTTTTTCAAGCTGCCAACTGTTGAACAAACAACATTTCAGAATTCGGCAAAATCACAACACGTCTATTTGTGTTTCCAGTCATCTAGCTAGGACAGTTCGGCGACGCTGGTTAGGCGACGGGACGTTTCGGCGATGGTGGTCGCAAATGTTTCATACGAAAAAAATGTGTTTTGGAAATACTTCAATGGTTAGACTGCAATGTTTGCTTGATAAGCGTTTTTGTTGTCATCCTGAGGACCAGGGGCCACTGAGGTTTCTCTTCCGCCGAAAGCTTGGAAGAGCTTAGTGCGACCGTGATCGGGTTTGTAAAGAAATAGGGCTTGTGACGTTTCTTTTTGCTGGCATGAGGGGTTTGTGAGTTTACACAAAAGTTAAGCCTGGCCACCAATTATTGCTTCAGCTTTCGCGTAGTTATTCTGACTGCATTTCACAGCTAATTTAAGAGTATAGTCGTACTTCTTTACATCGGTTGCCTATCGATGCACGAATATATTCGTACTTCCAATCGCATGCCGACGTGTTATGTGACTGAAATCTGTCTATTCATTGGTCAATGGCTTTTGTTGGTTTGCGCAAGGCTCGTGGTAGCGCAGTGTTTTGAAACGTATTCAATTCAGGTTTTCGACGGTTCACGATTAGGTGGTGGCAGACAAGATGACCAAAGAGTCTTTTCGCTATCTCCTGGCCAGACTGTACCCATAATAAGAACTATGCTGGCGTTATCTGGCCAAACAAGGAAAAATTGTTATTGTTATTGCTTGCACCAACGTTAAATTTTTGGCTGATTATAATATGTTGCCTTGAATTTTGATTGTGCTTTTTACAAGCATTGTGTTGACTGCAACCGAAAGCGAGAACTGCAGCTGGAATTCAATTTCATTTGCTCTTCCCTTTACATTTCTTTGCGTAAGGTCAGTGCGCAAGTATTGATGTAAAAACTTACTGCCGTATTTAGCTACGTTAAATCGTAATTAATGGTGACCTGCGCGCGTTGATTAAAAAGCTTATAGGAACTTGTCTAACAAAGCAAGTGGAAAATATCACTAATCGATGTAAAAATAGCAGCTCCGATAAATTGCAAAACAATTTACCTGAAAAACTTACCTTGAACCCGGTTATCGTCTCAAGGCACACGTTGCTGGGCCACCTCCACCGAACCATGCAAGTCGAGTCATTGAAAATAGAGAGGTTCGTTTGAGTTGTCTGGTTGGGAACCACATATTCGGTGGAAATACTCTCAGTGAGTGGAACTGGGAAATTCCAATACTTCGGAAAAAGTTGAATCTTTTTTAATAATATTTGAAGTTAACTATTTGCCAAACATTTTAGGAATTTATACAAAGCATCAGCCTTGATGAACTTCCAACCTCTATCTTGTATCGATTGCGAGCCTTCAAGTTGCTCAGAACATCTTCATATTCGAAAGTGGGCGAAGACATCTTCACAAACGTCTGCTCGAAAACTTTCTCATTTCTCTTTATGTCGAAGACATTGAGGAAGTAGGTCATATTCCCATTAAACTCAGTCAAGTCTTTCCACCTCACCACGGACTGAGTTAAATCGCAAGATTTTGAAGTTCGCGTTGGCAGGTATTTTAAAGGTAATGCTGAAAATAAAACAGTGGCAGAGAATTAAACGTTAATGATCAAAGTAAACTTTAACACAAGTAACAAAACCATCAATGTCCTCTCAAACTACATTGAATAACAGGAGATACATATTGTTGAATACGTTTCTGTACTTTAATTTTAAACTGGATTGATTACGCTATTTTTACAAGGTTTTGTAAAAAGCTGAAAGGCATTGGCAATGTCCCAGTTTGGAATTTGATTAAAAAGTATCGAACGTCTAACATTATAGTAACCCTCCAAATTTATGAAGTGAATCCCATGGTTACAATATTCAGTTTTGTTGGGAATGGTTCGTATAAAGCGGCAACAGGTGAGTGACTATACTATAGTTCGGGAAATCCCCGTGAAGATATTCGTCACCACCAAACAATTACGAAAACCAAAGCAATCATCTGGAACTTACAGCTTTAATTCGAATCATTTAGCTACTTAGCAGCTACTGCATCGCGGAAGCAGAAAAAGATCAAACCTTTGCAACGAACAAAATGCATGATACATTGTGCATGAAATGCATCAAGTGCATTTCGTTCTTTGCAAAATGCACAGTTTGCAAAATGCCCAGTTTGCAAAATGCGTAGAATACATCACCTGCATGATGCATACATTCTAACTCGGATCCAAGAATTTCCCGCAGAAGGACACTAAAGTCGCAATTTTTTAAAATTTTTTGTTCAATCTATTTTGCAAATAGTGTTGGGCATTTTTGTCAAACGTTTTTCCATGAAAATTGCATTAAATTTTTAACTTACCTTTTTCCATTGCTATTGGTTATGCTTTCAAACAATGAAAAAGGCAGAAAACCTGCTGTCNCTAACAAGNTGGATGCAAACTACCATTATAAACATAATAAATGTACAACTTCGTAGTTTTTTGAATGATAACAGTGCTACATTGAAAGTCCGCCTCTTGACATAATATCTCAATCTATGGCCATAAAAAAAGTTCACCCCACTTGGTGCTTTTTGGGTGATGCAACAACCACTATCTGCATACATTTGCCGATTCTCGTGTGTTGCATAAATCATCGGTCAAGTTGTCAAACAATTTTGTTTACAAACAGGTCGTACCTTGGAACTGGCAGATAAAATGAAGTTGTGTACTGCAATTCATACTTTTCCATAATCCTTTCACGCTAAACGTTTTAGCATTGCTAACAGCCACACACGGACGACCATTCGGTTCGTTTATGTGCCAGTGGAAGAAAAAACCGTTTTCATAACCTGAATCTAAAAGAAGAACAACTTGCTAAGAAAAAAAGTTCGAAGTAAAACCAGTTCAAGGTTTGTAAGAACTAGTGCAAAATGATGCATGAAAGGGAACGAAAGTTATTTCGAATGGTTCCACTGTTAACAGCAAGCAACAGTTTGAAATTAGATTTCTTGAAAAATTAGATCAAACTTCCGGCATATCTCAAATTGTTATAAGCCCCCTACAAAAAAGACTAGTCGAACACATCACAAGATTCACACAATAACCTCTGTGCCACCAGTTGTTGAAATGAGCTACAGCGTGAGTTTTTCCGTGGATTATAAGTAACGATAAGGTCAGTATGTACAGTGAGATCGTCTAGAGCCGTAAAAAGGCATTAAAGTAGCCATGCCATTTCGTTCTTGATAAAACTGCTTTTCTTGTAAATCTGTACATTTTTCATGTTCTAAGTTTTTGCAACAACCTTTTGGTAAGGGTATGCCGACTATAGTCACCTGGAACCTGCCACCGGGACAACTGCCACCTAGGAGAATAGCCGCCCAGGACAACTGCTATCCGGAAAACTGTCACCTAGGACAACTGCGATACGGACAACTGCCACCTAGGAGAACTGCCGCCAAGGACAATTTCCACCTAGGACAACAGTCACCCGCAAAACTGTCACCTAGGACAACTGCCACGTAGGACAATCACTTCTCAGGATTACTGCCGGGTGGCAGTTTTCCTGGGTGGCAATTGTCGAAAGTGGCAGTTATCCTAGGTGGCAGTTGTCCGTGTGGCAATTGTCCTGGGTGGCAATTGTCCTAGGGTGGCCGTTGTCTGGGTGGCACTTGTCCTGGGTGCCAACTGTCTTAGGTGGCATTTGTCCGGGTGGCAGTTGTCCAGGTGTCTGTTGTCCAGGAGGCTGTAGTCCGAGAAGTGTTACTAAGCAAGTTGACAGGTCGTGATGCATTGTTGATGGGTGTTTGATTTTGCCATTCGTCAAGTGCTTCACAAAGGCGAGGTCTATGACCGAACCTACGCGCATACATCAGAAGACGTCAGAGGTCTTAGTGTTTATGATGATGTGAGCATCATTGGTGATATATGTGATAAGCGGAATATTTTTAGTAATAATAACGAAAAGTTCAAATATGAAGCGATGCTGGTAATAATATCGATATTAGCGAAAGTGACAACCAACATTACTTATTTATTAGCAATCACGGTAGTGGCAATACTACAGCGGCGTTAGCGATGCTACTCATTTCATTGTTACATTGTATGTTTATCGTGCGCCGTTTGACAGTTGGATACAAATGAATTTTGAACGATGGAGAACGCGAGCGATTGATAATGTAAACAACCGGATCAAAACTGAAGGTGTGTAGAAATTACCTGCACTTTTCCACTTTCCTCTGGAGGTGTAGTTGTAGAAAAGTGTGTTGTTCCACCAATTATATCCACCACCTTTACGACTCCCACCGATATAAGCTTTCCAGACATAAAACGGAAACATTGAATTAACACGCAACTTGATCTATTGCATAACAAAGCCATAGGGAACGTACCCGATTTTCGGTTTGTCATCCAGTGTTTTTTCTCCTGATAGAATATGCTTTTTGTTGCAATAAAGTTCTGAGTTTCAGAGTTGGGTATAATTGCGAGCTGTCCACCGTATTTCAAGCAGTGCTTTTTGGCATCGCTTTGGACTTTGATCATCGGCGAAAACCGATAGTAGTTCCCAGAAAAGTAATCCAAACCTGTAATCAAGTTGCTGCAATGCGCGCTTTTCTAGGAAATTGAATCACAAGCGTATCCTTCAAAACGGTGATACGCTTTTATATTCTGCAACAATTTCTTTCGCAAAGCCTGTAACGTAACGAGAAAAAGAAATTGCGTTCATGCAGTTTACTGCGCCCCACGATGCTCAATATCAGCACCGCAAATATCGCCACATAACGTCAGACAAATATTGCGGAAGCCACCGAGTGTTGATTCAATATGTTCCAGGAGTTATTAAAAGCGCTTTGAATCCTCTAAATCAATCAAATTCAGAGATTGTACACTTTTAAGTCACATTTTGTTCTTGCAGCAAAATAACTGAGTATAGAATGACTTTCCTCGACATTTTAAGGGTGAACTTTTTTCTCTATGGGAAAACGCGATAAAGGAGAGCTAACTACTTTCTTCAAAGACAATAATTTCGTTAAACGGGAGCTGCTATCGTGGCGCATTTCACAGCCACTTGCATTTTTATTGATTCCCATGCTACCCACAGGCGTAACGTACATGAATGCAAGGCATGCATCGCATGCCTAGAGGAAAAATAATAAATAATAGCTTCTCGTAAATCTGCGTTGTTACGCTTTCTTGCAATTTAAACTCATACTCATAGTCATAAAAGAGCCTTTCGGTCGCGTTACTTTTTGCTATTCATTTCAGTAATTAAAATGGGGAAACACGCACTCAAAGTTTGCGATAAAATGCGTGTTTCCGAACAAACTTTTTGAAAATAGTTAAGTTATCACTAACCTTTCAACATTCTTGGACAAACTTATACGCTAAAGGCTAGCACAATGTCTAGTCTTTGCTTTGATGTCCTACTGGGTCACATTCTATGTCAGCACTCTGCAG
>JGI24022J15233_10007083_pt1 | contig 12296 bp, 7 predicted proteins | sample Ectturendosymbi2_FD_15233 | JGI IMG/M metagenome (IMG submission 15233)
AGCTCATAAACAGCAGCTTCTGTGTTTTTGCCACCGCGCGTAGAAAGACTGAACAAGCGACTCGAGCAGGTTACAAGCCGAAACTTCGGTATGAGGCAATTTATAACTACAGACAGTACTTCGTTACAAACGTATGATTTCAAATATTATATCCCTGCATTTTTTACTGCTCCGGGAGGATTTCATTCAACTATCACCGAGCCTCTTGTTTATCACGCCTCATGGACTTGTGGGCGAAATGCATCTATGTACAGCAACTGAAAAGCTAAAAAAATGAAAAATACCATCTAAGGACAGAACTGTTGGATTTAATCTAAAGACACTGCTTACAACAACCGAAGATAACCACAACCTGCTACATTAACCTATTTTTGAACGTTTGACACAAAAGAGGTGCTGATACTAGCATTACTACTACAGAAATAGCCTAAGCAATAAGCCGTCCTCGGCCTATTCGTACCAACTATTGTAAACGCAAGGCTGCTGCAACGCTCATCAGACAGTATCAAAATATAGTGTCGAAAATGTTGCCCAGCCCTCAGCACGCCGCAGTAAACGAGTTGTTTTTTGTGGTCTTGTACAAGCGGCAAGCTTTTGCTGAGCAGTTCAACTTTTTCGTCAAACATTAACCGACACCGTCACAGCACACCTATGTGTCGTCATGCGGAAAGTGGGGTGGACGTGACGCTAGTTCAAGAAAAAAGGTCAGTCTGTTGCGAAAAGACCGAAGCGGAACTTATGTTCAGCTTCATTTATACTCGGTTTTGTACTTCTTTCCGAGCGTCACGAGTGGTCTGCGGCGGAACTTACGGACATCTTAAATCGACCGTCAAGTACTAAGACCGCCCACGTAATTTCGTTGATCTAATTACTCTTTATATTTCAATTTTTCAGCGAACTGGCTTGTCACAATAAACAGCAGCTTCTGCATCCTAGCAGACGTTTAAAACTGTGTGATAGAGCAACTTTGACTACCTCTCTGGCACAGTGGCACATACACGCCCACTTTCGCTGCTTTCAATACGCATTCAAGTTGATGGCAGAATGCATGGAAGAGTGAGCGATGTAAAAACGCACTCGCCGCCGAGACGAGTTAAAACATTACCACGACCGTGAACATGCCACTGAGTTCAGGCTGTATCGTCACGCTAAGCAGAGGAGTCTGGTTTCAATCTTTGCAAAACTTGAAGCACTCATCTGTATCCTAAGCTACAGGCATTCCTAGTGCCGTTCCAACGTAATCTGCGTCTATAAGCTTTCACGCAACTAGCACGCTGTCTAACATACTAGAAATTTTTAAAGAGGCGTTTCGGGTTCATTAAAGCATGTTTTGAAACAGGCTCTCATATATACGTAACAAATAGAGTTGTGTAAAGATTTTTAAACATCTTGTTGTGCTTTTCAACGAACCGAAAGGAACCAACTTTCCAGTTTTTTTTCTTGCCACTGCGGTTGATTTTTCGTTCATCACCTAGCAAAGTAACATATCACTGAGTAAACTATGAAAAATAGCCAACGCGCTGCAAGCATGCCATAGCAACGACTTCCAAAACCACGATAGCCTCAACCGCAAGATAACAGTTTACATATGGAAATGGACTCACAACTCGTCGTTAATTAAACGTCGCACCTTCAACATTTTACACAACAGACCGAGAAACAAACCACCCCATCTCTAAAAATCAGCTACTATTGGTTTAAAATTTCATCGAAATAAAGTTAATGTCGCACAGGCGTCCTGCTGTGCATTTAAAATACAATGACACAGTCACAGAGATGGGCAAACTTAAAACTCTGATAGAAGCCAAAAAAATCTACTACCAGCTGAGCGTTTGGAGAGCCCCGAGTCTTCTCGTGTACAGTCTATCTATTCACACTGTAGGAGAAAGTCCATACAACCCACCACGTACGGCTTAGGAGAAATGTTTTAAGTCTTTTCTTGACTGCGGCGAATACACGTACGTTTCGAACGCAATACACAGTAGTCGCACATGGCACGCGTTTCCCCGAGATTTTTTTGCTCAGTTTTTATAACGCAGCAAAATGCTTTGACAAAGATAAAAAGACAGCTCTGGCTCACATCATTCTGCAGATTTGCTGGGCCTATTTCAATTTACTTCAAGGTACGACTTGAATGTTTCAAAATCACGAGGTGGGTTTTCCACAAAACGAAACTATTTAACTATTTTAACACAAATGTGCCTAAAAGACGAAGAACAATAACAACTCTACGCAAGATAGCTTTCCTGAAAATACAACGAACTTAAATATAAAAAAGACCGTCCTAATATCGCGAAAGACTTAAAAAGCACAACATACTTTAGATAAATGAAGTTTTTCACGTCGGAAAAACCCAATATATGGGCTGCGACTGCGTTTCACAGTGACATTAAATTATAACAACGGCAAGTTTTTGCAACTTTTTTTACAGTTTCCAACAACTTCCTAAATACTCAAAATATATGTAGTTCAATGTTTTGAGGTGTTTCCAGGTATTTGACCTTGCAGCTTTTTCGATTTTTGCGTGCAACTTTTACTGCAATTTTTATCAAGTATTGCTCAAAATGTAAAAGTGTAATTAAAAACAATACTACAAAACTATTTCAGTTTAGGTCTGTTCTCTTTGATTGCATGAAAAAGAGCTATATGACGGATTAGCTGCGTCTCAATGTTATCTATGACGAAACAGTTGGTTTGCAAGTTGTAAGTTTTACAGCCCCAGCCAAGCACGACAGTGCCCGAACTCAATTAGAGGTGAAATTGCGGAAAATCTTGGCTTTTGGCCAAGTCCGCGCAAACGAAAGTAGGTTGTGTCAAGTCTTTCGCAGTCAGATGTGCGCATAAGTGTGCGCATCTTTCGTTGAAAATGAATGTAACTTTCTTACTTTTTTACTGCAACAAAAACTTGTCCTAATAATAACCTCAGCAAAAAATCTTATTCATCTTATTCAAACGAAAACAAACAAAAAAATCCGTACACCACAACAGTTGACATGTTTTTCACGATATCAATAAATTGAAATGTTTCATGTATTAGCCTTCAACAATGCCTAATAAAATGTTACTGCTTTACTACGTAAAGTAAATTGAAGTGAAGCTCAACGTGTATGATGCAATCATCAATATATCTGACGCATGTTTCATGTGCGACCGGCCACACATAGCTGAATGTTGCAAACGTCAGTTTTGTGGTGAAGGCAACTTCTCGCGTTTCTGTTACGTTTGTTCAGCATGTAAAAAACTAGCTCGACGAATGAGAAAAGCCAACTGCAACAATTACGAAACAGTGTTACCAGATGGGGCGGTTTACTTCGTTACGAAATAAAAAAAGAAATCTGCGAACAAGTACAATCCTCGACATACTCTGAACTGTTGCGAGACATACTGGTTCGATAAACGCTTGAAATATTTCCAAGCCAAAATTCACACTACCCCACCACGATCCTGATGATCCTGCTGGTCATCTAAGTCCTAAGACTGGTGAGCCATGAATCTAAATAAAAAACCTGGCATTACCAGTTCTGCTTTGAACAAAGTAGCTGTCAAGAGAAAGGTTTTAGTACTTCATAATAACGCATATTTGCTTTGCGACGAGTGTAAAACCTAGACAACATTGTCACCTATAACAAGCTACACGGAACAACGAACTTTTATTCAAAGCAACTTGGGATATGTAAGAAACAGAATAGGGTAACACTGTCCTAGTAGATCTTACTAAATTGGGAACACTGAGTATCTCACCTCGCAGAATAGACGAAATGGCCAACCACTTTTAACTGTTTTCATTATAAAGAATTAACCCAGCGCGTGTCAGAAAATAAAAATAATTTCGTCAGCAGCATTTCGACCTGCGCGCGCTTGATATAGCAAGCACTCACAGTGACGATAATTGCTGGTGATTCATTATATGGCGCAACCAGTGACAATTTTTCCGCGGTGGCTGAACAGCATATAACGCATCAGTTATCTCAAAAAAGCATCGGAAAATATGAGTATACGTGACCTGAAAAACGCGTTAGAATATCGCTTGATGTCGGAACTCAACTCGAGGCATTCAATCGCTGCAAGTTCAAAACTCAGCACCATCAAGCCGGACATTTCGCGCACGCACAGCGAAAACGAATTTCTCACTTGCCGTGGTCGATGACGGATTCAAGATTTGTCACGTTATAAGGCAGGGATGTTCACCAGAGTCACTTAAAATGTGACTGCAAAGCACACTTTACCGGGTTATAAAAAAACATTACATCGAAATGTTCTTGCATATACGCTTAACATATATCCCATCAATCGAATCGAGCGTAAAGAAACTCTGGAAGCATTCAAAAACTGAAAGTGACCGAGTGCATTTTAGTAAGTGACATAAGAAAAAAGCAAAAATTGTGATATAAAGAAGTGCGCCAAATCGCAACAACTTCCAGTTTTTGCGCAGTTCTTTGGTGGCGGCAGTAATAACATTTGCACCAAACATCAAATTTTTACTTCAAAAGATGAAACACAGAAACTTTTGAAATCATAATAACAACAGTAAAACCGCACAGAGCTGCCGCAGCTCCCAACTTCGTTTCACTTTTTTTCATGCAATAATTCACCGTTACGTTATAATTCAAGAGATTTTTCTCAAAGAATTTCGTTGCTCTCTGTTACAACATCGAAAACATTACTCACAATGGTTGGTATAGTAACCTTCAATGGGCTGTTACAGGGATAGATTGCGGGCGAACATTCCGTCGCAACCGCCAGTGACGCCGCCGAAAGGCTAATTGAACATAGAACCTTGTAAGCGTTGTAAGCGTTCACAAACGAGCGCGTGTTTCAAGAGACCACATTTCAGCATCTCTCATGACAACACATAAGTTTATTCAAACAAGTGTGGCCCAACTATAGGCCCGCGGGCAGAATTTCTAAGGCCCGCGATCTGCCTCAATATTGTTTTAATGTTCTGTGTATGTAACAGTAGGTGATTTTAATTAGAATAAGCATAACATCCAATAAAAATGTACAATATTAACGGCGTTGGACTAGACTGTAGAGAGCTTCTTGAAATTGGTCAGCAAGGATAGATTTCCCAAACTGAAAGATATCGCCTTAGAAATGCACTCCATGTGTGGAAACACATGCGTGTTCGAGAGTACATTTTCTGCGATGAAGCAAGTCAAATCTTAAAAAAATCTAATGGCAGACGAAACCCTGGACGATAGTCTCCGACTTGCTACTACTAACACTGGTATCGATAAAGGAACAATGGTATCAGAGAAGCTTCGATCACAGGAATGCCACTGACAGAAATTTGTAATAAATTGCTATTTGCTATTGTGTAATAATTTCAATCACGCACTCACTTATCTTCCCTTCTTTAGTTTTAAATCCTATGAGTCTGCTGTTTTGTACATCATTTTGTTGGAAGTGGCCTAGGTTAAAGTAAAAAGTTCAAGTCAAAAGCAGTTCTATGTTCAAGTCAAAAGCAGTTGGACAACGCTGATCGGAACGGTAAATCTGTCAATTTCAGCTCACGCAATGCTGACCACGCTAATGTCCATAACTCCGTCGGTCTACTGGACAAACAGCTAAAGCGAAACAATTCTAAGGTTATATGAATTACGCACAAGTAACAAGAGCGATTAGCACGGACTTGGAAAACATTGTTCTATCACATGCACCAGCTTCTGTCACTGATCCATCGACTTTATTTATTTAATCCTGTTTCTAGCTTTGCCTTCAACCAGCTGTTGCAAAAACCTTACATGCAACAGCTGATCTTCTGTGTTCAAGGCATATATGGTCAGAACCAGGATTAAAGAGAAAATTAGGAAGAACGTGGATTACTGAACAAGCTGGAAATATTTGAAATTCGTAAAAGAAACAACGACGTAAAACATACAGCTTTAAATAAAATCAAGTTGAAAATTTTGAACTGAAGATGAATTTTGCTGACGATGAAAACACAGCGGAGTTGCTTTAGGAACGCTCAACGTGATTTCACTTGAATCTGTCTTGCGCGTTGTTGCCTCTGACCTGTGGATAGTGCGTTCAAACCTGGTCAAAACAATTGCGACAGTTGAGTATCAACGTTACAATCGCAAACGTCGTAAAATTTTCATGAACTCATGTCGGGCGTCGATTCTCTTTAATAAAAATTTTCAGCTGATGAATTCCTGAACGCTTGCATATATTAATGACATCATAACGGATGAGGAGCACACTTTAACAAAACTGCAGCACATCTTTGCAACTTTAATGTTTAGGCTACAAAGTTCGTCGGGTTAAAAACCAAAAGGAGAAAAACATTTTGTCGAAGTTAGTTTTGCTGCTTTGTTAAGGGGAGCAACACGCGAACATGTACCCAAACAAACAAACTAGCAAAGCTGCATTCATAAAAGCATACCGAGAAGATTTCGAAGTTCTGCAAGAACAGACCTGTACATTCTAAACACATTATTATTTCAAAAAAACTTTTTGTCAACAAGAAGTCTAAATCATGGCAAGTTATTCAAACACAGCTCCGAGCACAAGAGGAGATGGACCATCCTTCACACCTACCAGAACCAGATGCGGCAATTTTAGTATTTTGATTCGACCACACATTGATTTTAGGTCGTAGTCTTTTCTCAGGAGCACAATCTTTAAATTGGAGTTTTCAAATTTCTAAACAATTTTTTAGAATTGTGTGGACCCATTAAAATTAATTATGTTCCATGTTTAGACCTCATTAGAGTTGTGAAGCAATGCTTATGAATTTTGTTGTGCTCAATTTTTAGAGATGCTGGAAATACCGGTAATACTTGCTCGACGGTAAAATGCAGAACTTTACACTGCGCTTGTCATCACGTAATGCTAGTCCGCTATGCAGTGGATGCCAGACCGCTTGGACCAGACGGGTTATTGGCAGCGCTTAATGGTGGGTTGCATGCTTGTATAACAATTCTTGAAATGATGGGTTACAAATCAGCATAATTTTTTTCGTGAAACTCTTACTTTCTGCCCATAAGTTAATAACCAATTTTCGAAAACCTGTTTTGTTAAAGTAATTGCATTTTCTGATTTGGTAAAACTTGTTTTAATTGATCACGTCAGGCCGATAGACCATTTTTAATTTAATATAGCGTCAAAAGCTGTTCTGCAGCATACTGCTTTGCTTTTGGCGCTTTGTTTCTCGAATTTACATATTAAAAGGAGAAGTATTTTGAACTAAAATTTTTCTCCAGTCTGATGCTGACAAACAGAACTATTGGTTGATCTCACTAAAGTTGCTGGCTCATTTTAAAAATACGTTACAGGAAATGGTCAGGCCATCAAAGCTTAATCTAAATCCCGATATTCCTGATGATTGATGGGAAAGTGCATTGAACAATCAGAAGCGTAGACTAAACGGTACGGAACCAGAGTAGAAGCTCATATTCATCCGGTAGAAGTACATTTATCAGACACCTCATGAATGTTTGGGAACGTATATGGTAGGTACAGGTGGCAAGGCTGCATAAATACAGGAAGCAAAGCGAAGCTGTTTCGAGTTGGAAGAAAAAAGAGATACGTAATGAAACTGAGACGTTCCCATCACATTGCAGCGGTAAGACGTATGGAGTGAAATCATTTCATAGTGAACAGATCTAGCGAGACATGCATCCATTTCGTTAAAAAATTATTTCCGGCAGTTGTTCCAATTGGGTCGAAGAATCGACAAATTTTGGGGCGCCAGCTCCGATGCGCAGTGATGTGAAAAGCTTTTCTACTTTTCGCGGCTGGAATTCATGTTTGTTGCTCATGCACCATTGCTTTTTTATATTGTTGTCCACCCAATTTTTCTTGCTGAAACTCCAACAGGTTATCGTACCCGACTACTGGTGTATATGTCCACGACATATCCAAAGAAAAAGTTTATTGTCAAACATCGTTGGAGTAAAAGAAAAAGTTTATTGTCAAACAAGTTTTCTAGCAAACTCGGACCCTGCAAAAGGGTATTCATAATGCACAACTTTAAAAACACTGAAAGTTGTGAAGATAAAGCTAGCAACACATAAAAGTTAAGCGATAACAACCTGGTATCGCCTCCCACTTCTGTAGTTCGACAGTTACTGTTGGGGGCCCCTTTCAAAGCAGAGTACTTACGCATTACAATGGCTAATGGGGCCCCTTTCAAAGCAGACTACTTGCACATTGCAGTTGCGGGTCGTTTTGAAAGCACATTACAGTGGCTACTGGGGGCCTCCTTGAAAGCAGAGTAAGCTACCCGCACATTACAGCATGCTGTTGTTGAGGGCCCCTTTTGAAAATAGAGTACTGTACTTACGCTTTACAGTGGCTACTGGGGGCCCCCCTGAAAGCAGAGACAAAGTACCTGCACATTACAACAGCTGTTGTTGGGGGCCCCTTTGAAAGTAGAATACTTCCTTCTGCTTCGGAGTATATTATATGTGTGGATAATAATTTTTTCACAAAAATGAGGAAAATTTACGCGCGAAACACCTTGAGGGGGCCCCTAAAAAGGAGGGGCCCGAGGCAAGTGCCTCGCTCGCCTCACCTCAAACACACCACTGAGTATAATAAAAAGTAGATATCATTGCACCGTAAATTTCGACGATCTGCAAATTATCTCAGCTTCACACAACCTAGCTCCACATTCGGCGTACTGATTAGATCAGGGGTTCCCAAACTGGGGTATATGCACCCCTGGGGGTACATTTGTCTATCCGAAGGGGTACGTTTGAGGTTAGCAATAGAAGGTAAAAATATATTCACATGTTGTTTATTTTCAAATATTTATACATATATCACTTAATATTATTTTCAAAAGTCATTATATGTTTATTGTTAAATATATCTGACAAATCATGAGAAAACATTTTGTCACAAAGAGTTTTAGGGGGACGTGTTCATCTGTCAAAATTCTGAAGAGGTACACCCTTATCTGCTGAAATGCTGTGGGGTACATGCTCATTTGTCGGAATGCTGAAGGGGTACATTGTTAGAAAAAGGGTGGGAACCGCTGGATTAGACTAAGCCACAATTAATCATTTTCAGTCTACTACAGTCGGTCCGTCCTCAAACCGCCAACTTGCCACACAACAGCATTAACGACTGCATATCTGTCTAGTTTCACTTCTGTATGCTACACGGCCGACGCCTATCACTTCAAAAGCTGGGTTGAAGCTCAACCTACAGCCTAGTACTGCAGCTTAAACGTTGCTTTACTGTAGTTCCTCTGCGAACAGCAGAAGATCGCACTGCAGGTGACTGTCCTACTTAACAAAAAGCTTTCCACCAATCTTAATTAACAATTCCAATGTCGTAAAAGAGGCAATAGTCCTGCTGCATGTAACGCAACCTTGCCACCAAAGCTTCCACTCTTGCCTACACATCACCAAGTGAGCTATTATTGGGCAGGTGTAAACTACCCCGTCACAGCGTGAATGTGTTCAAACAAAGCCTAGCGGACCGCCGTTTGTGACGACACTTTGGTGGCTCTTAACACAACAATCCTCTTATCCCTTCAGAACGAACGACTTAACTGACCGAGCCTGATTCTATTCATCGATTCTCACAATCCATTCGCCACCACCAGTGAAAACAAGAGGCTGTAACGGTGCAGGCGATACCACAGAGACGATTCTGCACAAAGTGAAGGCGCTCGAGAGTAAACTGGTAATTAATAAAACATTGACCCAGTCTCGCGTGTTCGCAGCGCGCTTCAAAATTGCCCAACCTTGTGGATAAAGAGCAGCCAAAGCGCATTTCCAAAGTTATGTCTAAACACAAGCCCAAAGGCAGGTGCTCAAAGAGCACAAAAACAAGGTGACTCACGACACATGTCAGATGTTTTTTGTACTTCGGAAGTCGGAACCTTCAGCGATATCCTTTCAGATAACTCCCCCATACCGTGTTAGAAACCAATAGAACTTTCTGGTAATTCGAACAATAGCAATACGCTTTAATGGAGGTTAAAGTAGGCACGGTCTGTGTGTTTTTTCCTGAAATCTTGTCCCAGACATCCGTGCCTTACCAGCTTTTCGTGAGTTTACCCACGTAGATCTCGATTTTACCATCAGGGAAAATTTGGCGACAGTGGGAGTAACCTATCGGATTCTAAGTAAATTTAAGTTAAAATTTAAACTACGTTTAAAAAAGGGTATGCAATCACTATATATGATCTTTCATGTAACATGGCGACTCTGCTAAAGTCCAAGTAGAAAACACAGCAGGCCTGGGGTGGGGTAAAATGATTGTAATTTGTTGTTGTATACCTAACAATTGAACATGTATTTAAAAATTCCGTGGAGCAATTGCCCGGTTGTGGGCCTGCTATCAATACAAACATGTTCGCTCATAGACATCCTATAGGTTGATGTTAAAAAAACTTAGGAACTGTTCGCTTTCACATAGGAGCACTGTGTTTCTGCGGGCGCAAGGTTCTCGCTCAAAATATTGTACTGGTAACACAGCCATTTCCGACTGACTTTTCCCCTTGCGTTAAACAAGTAAACAAGTTGAATTCATGCAACATTAGGATACCTCGTTCTCATGCAATGATTTAGTCATCTGTAAAACTATGGTTTTATACATGGACGAATGCTTTGGATTAAATCGATGGTTCTTTAGTCTTCGTTGGAGAAGCCGAGCGTACAGTGTTCATGGTTGGATTTTGTAACCCTTTGAAATTGTAACGCCGATGTGTATTTCACGCTGCATGCAAAAATATTGCTGGAAAAATCCAGTACTTTATACGAACGTTCCAAAAGAATGATTTTTTTGCTCTCGTAAGGGAAATACCCACAAGTGTTCTGGGAAAATGTAACCAGTTATTCTTAAATTGGGGTTCAGCAAATCCTGGTGTTCGATGAATCACTTTCAGCATTTCGACGCAGGCAGATTCCATTCATCAACAGAATTGGACAGCAGGCAAACGTTTGTCCACAAATGTTACTTTCAGTAATAAACTGGCGGAATTAAGCATAGCAATAGTAAACACGTTGAACAGCTTCATGTGGGTGAAATATTTTCTGGAAACCTTTGCACAGAACTTTGTTTGCGTATCAGAAATGTCTAGCTTGTTTTGACCCTTGCAAATCAAACGAGATTTGTATTATTTGAAAAGGTTTATAGAAACAAAACAAAAAATAAACTGGAAAATTCCAGGTCATTGTATTACAAATTGCCGTAACTGAGTCAGCAACAAAAGGAAGCACAGAGCATGCAACTATTTCGATGTCTGTGCTTGTCAACCTAATTGACCGAGTTATATTTGGGCAGTATTTCTATTCACCGACCCTCCCTTTGTTTTAGGCTGTTCAAATTACCATTTACGCTGTAATAAAAAGCAATCGATAACGTAAAATGAAGGCACACCCGTGAATCGACACAGGGTCAGTGGCGTAGCCAGCCTAGAAATTTGGGTGGGGCCAAAATGTTTGATTTCAGGCGAATAACACAATTTTGTTTGGAAAAACGCCTCTCAAACACAAAATGACCATATTTTCTAAAAATTTTGGGGGGGCATGGCCCTTGTGCCCCCCCCTGGCTAAACCTATGCACAGGGCATGATTCATTCGAAAATGTATGTGTGCAGATGTTTTTCTTGATGATTCGGTGTAAAACTGCTGACCGATACTCTAATACAGGGGTAGGGAACTATCACGGGTAACATATATTGTGGAATATCGTTGGCGAGCCGCGAAAATACCTAATTTTACCTTAAAATTTTACCCTTGCTTTCCTAAGGAAAATAGGAAAAAAACTATAAGGAGCGCTTCTGACTTACTATCTAAATATCTCCTTTAGATCACGGAGTTTTGTTTTGGCGCAATGCTGTTTTCTAACTTGGGTAACGAAAATTCTGAAGCAGACCATATTAAACGTTCACGCGGACCGATTTTGGTCTGCGGGCCGCAGGTTCCTTACCCCTGCTCTAATACCTAATTTTGTATCAACTGTCAACTGTTGGCTACCTGCTAATGCAAAAAGTAGCATGTTTTTCTTAAATTAGCCTGCAACAACGGTAAATTCCTTTCAGGTTACACGTCTACAACACCTAAGTTTTAGACTTAAGAGTGTCTCTTTTTGGCGTCCGCTAGGATTCGGGGATTTTCGGAAAAAAAAACGCCTAAACGCACGTGGCTTTGCGCGGGAAATTCTCCGGTCCGGTATGCTATAATGACCCAGTAAAAGTCTCAAAAGACGCGGCAAGTCTTATAGTCTGCACTCCAAAAAATTTTTTTCTTGGAGGGTGCGGGTTTTTTGTGAGTGACGTCATAAGTGCAGGACTTTTAGGCCACCTTGGCCCACTTTGTCTGGCTCAGGGCGCC
>JGI24022J15233_10007085_pt1 | contig 12295 bp, 7 predicted proteins | sample Ectturendosymbi2_FD_15233 | JGI IMG/M metagenome (IMG submission 15233)
ACAACCGTCAAATAGGTCACACCTGCGTGGGGCCCCAAAAACTGAGATGGCCTAGGGCCCCGCACACCCTAAATCAGTCCCTGACTGTACAGTGTACATTGCATTTTCATGATTCATGCAAAAAGTAAATGAAACGTAAAGACAGGACAAAAATTATCCCAAAATTTTCTCGTAAATGCAATAAAACCTTAACTTTGTCCTTTCAAACCATCCCAAAAATTAATCAAACCATCCCAAAAATTAAAACCTTTCATCAAAGGAAACCTCATCGCACCAAAAAAAAGAAATTCAAATGTGGCGAACTCATCCAAAACTTGAAAGAAAGCCAGCAAAGTGTCAAGGGCGCTTGACTCAGGAACCAGTGTGCTTTTTTGTCCCGGCATATNGCGTTNAGCAGTCGCAATAATAATTAAATTGTTTACGCCAGTAACGTAACGTAGTTTACGCCCAGTAATATCAAACGCAGAACAAGCCTATAAAAAACTGCCTTCAGCTTTTGACCAAAACGATTGAAGTAGATCTACAACAAGTGTTGGACTGCTTTCCACAAGCTACGTTCAATCTTTTCAGTCTGTTTATCTCGTGCATGCAGAGTAGAAGCGTGTAAACCGGAAACTGTCTGCGTGGGAGGCATCAACGTTTACAACGAAAATCGCAGGTCATGCGGAGATTTCGCAGGTAAGGCGAAAGCAACGACAGAAAAGCTTTCATATCTATTTTGTGTGCGTTGTGTTTAGGTTTGAAACCGCGCGAAGCTTCTTTTGCTCTGGTCGCTGAGCTTTTCAAAAAGAAAATCAATACGGCGGATTCCATATTTGTAGCAAGAAATCTGGCACTTTGTTGAAGACCTACAAACAAAAAGTTGTTAAAGTGACAAAAATAATTTTTCCTTTTAGTAGATCATTTTGCTAAATTTAGATTTCAAAACGACCGGTGCTCGAGGCTTTTAAAGCGTTTACTCAAGATTTGCAACTTTTCAAGATTACAAAATTTGGTTGTTCATTTGTTGTTCATAAAACAATATTATAAACACATCATAGTTTCACTTCAGTAAACACTGTTTGTTACAGGTTGGGGAGGACAACCAAGTGACCAGCCAACCGAAACCAAGCCAGCTGGTATGGCCCACTCTCTGCAAGACCAACGCTCGAGCATTCTCATCTTCACAAGGGAACAAACCTCTGGGGCTGTTGTTCCCAATTAGACCCCTCGTGCTTTTCACATATTTCTGATGAAGCCAAACCAGCTTTATTCACTCTGCTATGAAAATACGTTGACATTCACATTGATCGAAGTTTAGTGCCAACGTTGCATATATCCCCAGTTCGAGTTAGTTGTGAAAGCGCAGCACTAACAATCGTGGTCGTTTCATTCTGTGCTCTGTGTGTGCTTTGCAATAAAACTCGAAACAGCTTTGTGTGAAAGCAAGAACGTCTATGTCTAGAAACGGTTACTTTAACGAGTAGGTTTTTGGTTGTTGCGCACTAAAATAAAAAACGGGTGTAGTGAAAAATGCGGAGATGGAGGTGATCCTCAATCCGTTTTAGGGAATGAAATACATCATAAAATAGGAAGAACATGTCTGATCGCACTGTGCTAAGCAGACGCAGAATGCATAAGGCGGTGTATGGCTGAAAAAGGACCAAAAACAACGCCCACCCTGTCTCGTAAAGAAAAGTGATAGTGTAATAGCCTCTCTTTTTCGTGCAATGATTGGCGCGTGCAGTAGACTAAGGTAGACTCTGATGGGCATGGTGCTGCGCACAGCTGCATCCCCTCTCGTGGGGCCTGCTTCTGCACCCCTTTGGATTCGAACATTAAAAATTGAATGAAACAAGTCGACCGAAACAATGCAGAAGTGGGGATATCTGCAACTTGATAGGGAACCCCAATAAAGGTATACAAACGAAAGGCTACTGAAATATCAACTGTCGGCCGATCTCCACCTTGTGGTCTGCATCTTGCGTCTTGTAAAACTAAGAGGGCTCACAAATGTGCAGCAGCAGGAGGTCCTACCGAATAAAGTGCTTCATCTGCTGCTGCTCGGGTATGTGGACGGAAAAGACTCGGTGTGGTAAATATAGGCAGAAAAGTAACACCGTGGTTGTGCCAAGAGGTGAAAGGTGCTATTCAAGGAAAGAAGGTAGTATACAAGACGTGGCTTAAGAATAGAGTAAAATTCTCCAAGCATCCACAGTTCTCTGAGGCCCGAAAGTCCGCAGCACTCACGGTGAAAAAGTCTAAGATCTAATATTGGGAGCATTTCGGGTATAAACTGAACTCAGATGATGGCAACCCACCAAATAAATCTGGCGAAATATTCGACGTCTCCGCAGCTAAAAATCTCATACTGTTAGATCCATCATAAGACCACAATAGTGTCTTACTCAGGAATGAGGAGGGTATTCGTGGCATATGGAGAGACTATTTCAAAGATCTTTTAAACTCACTCAATATCATACCATCGGACACACAGGAGGTACATTTATGGGAGGAAAACACCAACACTTCACCCGACATTTTCCTAAGGCTGGGATGAATTCCGACCTCAATTGCTCTAACCCTTGAATAGAGTTCTTTGCCTGACTCGGTTATGTCAAGTGGCCTACATGTTCTGGAGCGGGAGAGTGCCGAAAATTAGCAAACTGGGGTGAATATCCCATACACAAGAAAGGAGGTAGAAGAGAACGCATTACCTACAAGGGCATCTCTCTCTTTACCCTTCCTGGAAAAGTGTATTCCAAGTGCCTTGAAACAGACCCGGCGAAATAATTGAACCAAAGCTGGATGATATCCAGTGCAGTTTTCGTCCCGGCCGTAGCACTAAAGGTTAAATTTTCACACTCAAGTGATTTTGAGAAATCTTGGAAGCATGCCATGTTTTGTGGACCTCGAGAAAGCATACCACAGGGCTCCTCGTTAAAAACTTTGGGGAGTGTTGCGGAAATAACGTTAAGACGGCGGCCTGTTTGTNGTGGTCAGGTCATCGTTCCTCCTCAGGCATTTATGTCCGTGTCGGCGGAGTTAAATCACAACCGCTCACAGCGGGTATTGAACTAGGACAAGTATGTGTGCAGACACGACAACCGAGTCTCTTCGTAATCTATATATAAATATAGATTTTTACAGGAACTGGATAGACAATAACAGCCCAGTCAACAAGGATGTCACTGTTGCCACTGTTGGAGGCTGCACGGTCAACCGTTTGCTCTGTGCGGACGGATTGGTACTGCTAACATCTTCTCAACAGAGGAGTCAACATGAACTTGATCGTTTTTCTGCTGCTTACGACCAAGCTGGAATGAAAATCAGCACAGGGTGTACTGGGGGGGAGCTCGGGGGAACGGCATTCCCACACCTTTTTCACATTTTGCTTTAAAATGAGTGGGAAGCTGTTAAAAAATGATTATGTTTTCGGATGCGTTCCCCACCTTTTTTGTTGGCACTACATCCCTGCTTAAACCAGTGCCCGCTGCAAGCAATACATTGCAAAAGGTCGAGAATTTTAAATAACTTGGGGTTGAGTTGAGTTTATTGGCGCAAGCAATAAACAACTGCATGCAAATTAAAGTTTAAGGCGCTGGGTCACCGTAAACAAGCTATTGAACAGGTTGTCTCGTCGGGCAACCCTCAACAGTTTCACAAATTTTTATCATGGTTTAAAGTTAGCGGTTGAATCATTGGGAATTTTAATGAGGTTATAATTTCTGAAAGTGTTGCGGTCTGCTGGATTATCAACACAGGTGCGCAGGGGTAATGGGCTGCAACAGGTATTTATCGTCATTTACCCAGTCCTGCAGGATGCTGAGCATGGCAGGGAACGTGTAAACCCAGCTAAAATGAAACTCTGCCCGTGCTTCCATAACCTTTTCGCATCCAAGCAGACAACTTTTTGCTCTGCAGCAGTTCGTATATTAACTGGGGCTGGTTTTCAATAATAGTATTGTGCAGCGTCTTCACTAAGACATGCAACGCGCTAGACTTATGAGCATTATCGCAGTAACAAGAAACACAAGTACATGAGAAGAACACGAGGAAATGTAAGGCGGTAGTAGAAAAGTATACACTTGATGGCGCTAATACGTTTACTTTGATGAAACACGAACATAAACGGGATACGAATGAATGACGTCATAATGTTTATTATAATTTAGTGCTGCGATGACGTCCAAATAAACCGATTTATAAAATTCATGGGGAAAGTGGGAGGCTGCGAGGCGCCAGGGGTCATTTAGACTGCAGACTTCCCGAGGACGAAGCTACTGGTTGTGTAAAGGGAAAATGTTTATAGCAGTAAGTAAGTCTTTTGGTCTGGGTATAAAGTTTAATATGCGCAATGCGGTTATATGGTTTATTGAAGCAAAATGCGTTGCAGGCAAGGTCAAGCCACCAGAAGAGAATGGCTTAACGCTGTTACATTGAACATTCGCTCTTTCCACATATTTAAAAATATTCGTGAAAGCTAAGCAGGAAACGCGTCAAAAGTTAAAACTGGTGCAGCACTGCAATGGTATCACGGAATTTAAACAGGTTGACAACAAGGCGTCCAAATATGCATTACGGAAAAGAATTCTCAGTCGATGTCATGAGTCATGCGTGGGAACGGAAATTTATTCGCAGTTCGGTAGGCACATTGTTCGCTTAGTGATGGTAGGCGGAACAAGAGGTTGATATGCGGATTGGTAATGCAAACGCAGTTTTACATGAGCATTATCGCTCTTTGATGACAAAGCAAGAGGTTTCAAACTTCGCAAAGCTGACAGTCGTTTAATCTTTCTTTGTTCCGATCCTCACATATGGTCATGAATCTTCCTTTAATGACTGAAAGAGTGCTATCTCAAAGCGCAAGCGGCAGAGATTTGTGCCCACTGTGCGACACTCTGCGACAAAGTTCGCAGCTTTGAGTTTCGCAAAGCTCTGAATATCGAACCACCTCGCCTGCGAATCGAGAGATTCCAGCTACAATGGTTCGGCCACGTGTCCAGAATGTGCCATGGAAAACTGGCGAGCCACGTCCTGCAAGCTACACCCACGGAAAAGCGGCCCAGGATTCTTCCAATAACCAGGGTCGTGATTACATCTCCGACCTTGCTTGGCCTTGTCTTGATACCGAGTCAGCACAGCCATCTGAGATACTGTTGAACGTATGTCGTTGTTATTGACTTATTGTTGCTCCCGCAACACTCCCCACAGGGCCAGGCCAGTTTTTTAAAAAATGGAATGAATGTTTTTTCTTGAATACTTGTGTAGGCCTTCTCGAGCATCAGGTGAAGCTCTGAAGGCTTTCTCAAACGGCGTTAGCGGGATGGAGTTTTCAACCTCTGGAAGCGGGATTGAAGAGCATTAACAACCTGCGGTAGCGACATTGTCAAGACTGAATGTTGGTATGAATTTTGGAGGCTGAGGTTGGTTTTATGACATGTTTGTAATTGGTCTTACATCGGGCAGCTGACATTACATTATCCTGTCGCAGTTATAACTGAACGGAAATTTTGTGGAAAAATTCCACCCGAGCTCTTTCCGTGCCAACCTACACTCTCGGTGCACTTCTGCACTTTCGATGCAATTCGTCGGCAACTTCTGCACGAAATGTGCGGAGGTAAAATACCACGGTGTGACCCTAGTTAAAGTGACTCTGATAAATTTCTAAAGGAAGAAAACGTAAGTTGAAAGCATATGATACGAAACTAAGGAGTGGTTCGTTAATACATTTACGTTACTATGTTTCAAACACATGTAGGCTACTTAAATTGAATCTATGAGTGTACAGCCTAATAGCAAATAATTTGCACTGACATTCAGTTAGTAATCATTTCGAGCACTGCTTTTTAACACGGGAAGCTCTAAGTTCCAAAACTACAGAATACATTCTTATGGGAATCACGGGAAAACGCTGATACAATCATTTTTGTGTAAGAGAAGCTTGGCAGGATTTCTACTAACGCACTTGCAGAAAATCGCGACATTAGATTTTTTGGCGCATAGGGCATAGCATTTTCCTGTGCAAAATAATTTAGCGGCTGTAGGTTTGAGAAAACAAAGTTGACGGTCTTGGTGGTTCTTCAACCGGATATGGTTGAGAACCACTGTTGTATGCTTCACAAGCACACAATATAGGCATTCATTTAACGTGAGACAGTAACTAACGTAATGAAGCACAACGTAGCTCTTGTCTTCGTACACGAAGTACAGTAGCTGATGAAAATTTGATGCTTCTCTATGTTTAGATGAATATTTGATGCTCAAGGTCATAGGCGTAGAAAGGGGGGCCCAGGGGGGCCATGTCCCCAAATTTTTAGAATATCTAGTCATTTTGTGCTTTGAGAGGCGGTATCCCAAGCGAAATACTGTTGCTAGCCTAAAATCAAAAATTTTGGTCCCCCGCAATTTCGGGCTGGCTACGTCACTGGTCAGGATTAGTCATAGTTTTGAGAGACCTATTACGCCTAATGTTTATTGCAGTTGAATACCTTTTACTTTTTCTCAGGGTATGCCCAGACATTGCGAAAGGCAACGTTAGTGTGAGGGCTGAGAACACAAGCGTTTTTAGACAAACGCGGATTATTCTCAAACAATTTTTAACAGAATTCTCCGAAATACTGTACTTGCGTTTACTTAATCTGAGAGGTTACGAAAATGGTCAACAAAGCTGCATGAATTAAAAATCTTTATTTCACTTGTCACTGGGAGAAATTACAGTATTAATGCACTGTTTTAGAAATACATCTATGTCTGTGGAGTCAGCAGAACTATCTGATGATTTCAGTGATGTAAAGAACGTTTCATTGTTCACTTCACGTTTCAGTAGTGGTTTCATCCTCTTGTAATATATAGAAGGCTTCAGACGTTAACTCTATGAGCAGTTGCGCGGAGCCCTCTATAGGTGCAGGGACCCATTTTGAAAAAATATTTTAAACAGGTTTAAAACAGGCTATGGTTGAGAAGCGCTTCCTTGCAGTCTTCATCGTGACCTGCGCACTTGGTCTAGCTGTTGTCTTGGACCTCTTCAAATTACACGTGCATAGTGTTATTCCTTGCCTTTGTTCGTTACCAACAGAATCATCACCAGAAGGTCTTCACACGGGAGACTACGTTCGTGCAGTGGGACTGACATTCTAAAATTTGACCAAAAATCCCCTGATTTATAGTGTTTCATATTTCAATTTTGGGGGATTTGTAGCTTTTGGGGGAGTCTAAGCCCATCAATGCCACCGTGGCGACGGGACTGGTCACCAACAGACGTCTGTTTCGGAAACTGTATTACCAAACCATGCCAGTTGTGACATATAGGCTTTTGGATACTCAGCAGTGATTGCAACGTCTTACGTTCGACGGTTATTGCGATGAACAATTATATTCAGTGCAGCTATTGCCAAGCTGCAGTGGCGTGGCCAGCCCAAAAATTTGGGGGGGNCAAATGTTTGATTTTAGGCGAATAACACTACTTTGTTTAGAAAAACCCCTCTCAAAGCACAAAATGACTATATTTTATAAAAATTTGGGGGGCCATGTACCGTTTGTACCCCCTGGCTACGCCTATGCCAAGTTGTGCAACCATTTCCATTAACGCTCTTTTTAATAAAAGCGTTAACCACAATCATATCTGAACATATCGTTTACCCTTGCGTTAAGTTTTCAGACTAAGATTCTTGCCTCAAATTCATCAAAATGAAAGCAGCACTTTTTTTAAGCTGTTCTTGTTCAAATAACTTTTTCTATGACTGCCAATATTTAAAGTGCACCGTTGAACAAAGGTGACTTCACGAAAACCACGTTGCTTATCGTCTGGCTCTTATTCACTCTACTTTCAGTTCTAACCTACAATCTGAGCTCAAAGTTACCCGCGAAAATGCACCAACTGCACTACCCCGCTTCAAGAACGTCATTTTCCGGCACCATTACGTCATGCAGAAAAACAGCAGTTAAATTTGAAACTGAGAAAAGTTATCTTTGCAAAGTTCTTCACTTCAACCGCCAAAACTTGTTGATAGGCCCACCTAATGACTGGGCTACAGCTTATGACAGTTAATGAAAATATCCCACCGAACATTAAAAAATAGCATGAGATGTGCCAAGAGATGTTTTGTTTATAATGTTGGCGACGGCAATTAGCGGCATGCCAGCGCCTGAAATATGCTTCTTACCGGGGCAGTCTAGGCTAACGATCTTTCCCAAGGAGTACCACGGCGAGTCACTCAGTGTCTGTGAATTGGACACACAACCTTCCAATTGAGAGGCGGACACTATCACTGGGCTATCGGCGTCCCAGCGAAATCTTTATGCCTAGGTGTCAGGAGAATGTTATGTGCAGTTGGGGCGTGACTGAGAAACCAAAGATACAAGAAAAACGATTAAGATAGCATTGACTATTTACCGTGATTTCATGCAAAAGTTTTTTATCAGATTTTGAGAGGAGGTATTGCAGGCACGTGAGTGTCTGCATTTCAGAATAGTCCCCCAAGAAAACTGGTTAATAAACGAAGACTATTCAAGGCGCTCCCGAAATTACAATGAAGAAAATCAGACCCACCCGTTTCGCTCGACCCGCTCAGTTTAAATATACAAAAGTATTATATTCACTCATAGTTTTATTAGTATAGCTTTAAGCAATGCGCAGTTACGTTCACATGCATCATAAATGCACAGCATAATCATAAACTGGGGTTATAACACGAGTTCAGGGGTTTTAGTAATGAGTTTCAATGGAGGAGAGAGTGACCCGGATTACCATGGAACATCAGGGATAAAACAAGCTACTAGGCTATAATTCCCTGGAGGTGTAGTCCATCAGTATACCCATGGCTATAGTTTTTCCAGTAGTCCCGGTATGCCCGTAGTCCTACTAGTCGTTGTCCAGGTATGCCCGTGTTCCAACTTGCTGCTTATCTGACCAAGGTCGGAAGCAGACTGATTCAAGTGAAATGTTCCTGGCCTGAGGAAAACACAATGTATCGAACTCTATCACGTGACTGGTAAGGAATTCCCCACTTAATACAATCTAAATTTAGTAGGGGCTTCCCCATTTAAGACAATCGAAATTTGATAGGGATTTCCCCGTTTAAGACCATCTAAATTTGAATGTCTTAAGTCACATGGTTATTGGGGAAATTCATTGGAATCATATTCGAGTGGTATTCATCCGCGCATTCTTCCGCGTTTATTTTTATCGGTTTAAATCGCGAATATTTTTAGCTAATCTTGGTGGGTTACCAGTACGAATCATTTCTACTTTACTAGTGGTCACTCTCATCCTAAAAACGGTTCACAAATCAATTGCAAAATACTACATTCTAAGGTAAACAATTCACTATTTCTGTTCTAGTTGAACTGAGTGTCTTAATCTTTATTTCGTTCCAACTCTATGCATTTCAATGAAATTCTATTACTCTGTAAAAATTTGGTTTCCTCATTGTTCCTCCAATCCACACTTGTCCACAATGAATGACACTAAACCTCAGGGTCTTCTTCTTGACTCATTTTCTCAGTCATTGAAGTCACTTCTTGGCTGTATTCCGAAGTAGGAATATCTTTAATGTTGAGATTGCAACGCGAACTCAACAGAGAGGCAAAATAAACCGAAAACAACTGGAGCCTTAACGTTTGCGGTCAAATGTCATCTCTTTCCTTTGTGCAAAAGACTTTTGACTGAGATGACTGAAATGGCTTTGTCTGTCGAGGAAGGTGTAGGGACTGGGGCGCAATTGGCCCTCAAGTAAGCATGCTCTCTTTTTTGCGTCTTTATTTACCGATTTATTAATGTATCTTTTTTCGCCTCTATATGTTGACTTTTTACTATCATATCGTCACAACTGGTCCCGGCAGATGGCACTCCAGGCTCTGGCCTGCCGTCGTTTGCCGTTAAATAAAATAAATATAAGTTATAAAAGGCATACCCGTAAATAGGGGGCGCAAGAAATTTTTTCGTTCCCCTTGGAAAATGTTTTGGATGTAGTTTAAAGCTATTGGACGTAGTTTAAAAATTTGGGCCCCTCTCAGGAAACTCTTCGCCCCTCAAACATTTTATCAATTCACTCACTCCAAAGCCACATGTCGTGTTCTTCTAGGCTAGCCTACCAGTCTAGAGCTTCTAAACATGAAAATTGAAAAGAAGTAGAAAATGTATTTAAAATACTAACGAAAAACTAGAACTTTTAAACTCCTTTCAAAAATTAATTTTTATTCAGCGAAATGCCGCCTCTCTGAAAGTGCCGCCCGGGGCTCGCAGCCCCCAGACCCCTCTTGCTACGCCACTGCCTGTACTGTACTTTTTACTGTGTGGACAGAAGGCTACAGCAGCCTGTGCATATCTAAACACCTAAACCACACGTAGTAACCTATAGTAATTTACAAGCGCGGCCAGAAACGTGGCATAAACAATTATTTACCGATTATCGCAATATAAATGCCCATTTTCATGTAATTACAGTGGCATGTTAGAGAAATAGCCTAGTTGTGTCAGCTACTACTAGCATAGTTACAATAGTAGGCTAATTATGCTAGAATTTCAAGGTATACATCACGAAGCGCGAGGTATTTTACTGAAAAATAGAGTACTCTTTAAATTCAAACGTTTCCTGCATTGCTTGCCTCATAAATAACTATTCAATGCCGTTCCGCTAAGTTTATGACTTCCCTCAACGGTCAGCATGATAACAGTGTACCTGCTGATAACAGTGTACCTGCTGGTGTACCTGCTGACAGAACATTTGGAACTCGCGCACCGGTCGCAGCAGGCGTAATTGACGCGAGAAACGCTACGAGGCGTAACTTTTTTTAACTCTGGCAGAAGTTGCCGTGCCGAGATGAGCACGGTGCAGATTTACCGGACTCAATGAAACAAGCAAAGAATCGTGCGCGGCTACTCCTGGCAACTCCTCAGTGTAGATTGGCCTTTAGTCTCGCACAAAATTCATTAACAAGTAAGTAGCCTACAAAAATATATCATGCACAAAGTTAAGGGAGCGTCTATGGGTGAGATGGGCTTTCAAAATGATGACACGGTAACGAAAATATATGAAGAGTCACAAGGCCCACATTAAAACGAGAACGAGTTAACAACTTAGTGAAGTGGGACCGTGGATGGCGGCACAAATATATAGGCTACTGTGACGCAAGCTCGCTTTTTCCAATGTAAATCGTAAACGAAAACTCGGGATATGCCCGAGGAGTCCGTGTGCCGGAGTCGGCACTAGGCTCTTAAAAACACCAAGAACACAGCTTAAAAACAGGCAAAAATAACACAGTATTGATACCTGTCTTAACACATTCAAAATCACAACATTTCCACCTCTAGAACACAGAAGCAACATGACTGAATATTCATTCTACACAGGGCCGTCGCCAGAGGGGGGCACGTGGTGCCCGACACCCCATTTAAAATCTGTGCTCCCCATTTCATGTTTGGCCCCCCGGTTGCTGCATACATCCAATTTTGTATTGAAAAAATATCCCCCCCTTGTGGTTTTTGGCCCCCCTCCTGCGAAATCCTGGCGACGGGCTTGATTCTACAATTGCATTACATACCGGAATGCAAAGACAAGACAAAGCATATGTAGCAAGTTGTTTGTAAGGATACCAATTGTGTTGCCAGTGCAAAAATATAACCGGAACAGGACTTTTCGGTCTGACCGATTCGGTCTGGCCGTTTCTGTTTGGCCGATTCGTTCTGGCCGTTTCGGTCTGAGCCGTTTCGGTCTGAGCCGTTTCGGTCTGGGCCGTTTCTGTCACGGGACATTTTGGTCTGGCCGTTTCGGTCTGGGGCATTTCGATCACGACATTTCTGTACATAAACAATTTATTACATGCGTTTATTTAAATTATTATAGGCAGGCAAAATGTCGCTCTATCTAGCTGGTGTTATACCAACTCCCTCTGAGGAGTCATGATTGCGATTAAATCTGAATTGAAATTATGACTTTGAAGAATTGTATTTAATTACAAAATGTCGATAATGATCTAATTTGCTTGCTGATGATAATGAAAATCATATGTTGACAGCGCCGGATTTACGGGGGGCCCAAGGGACCCGCTTGTAATGGTTGTATTTCGTGATGTCTTGTACTGGGCACGGTCAACCCGAAACGGCTCAGACCGAATCGGCCAGACTGAAAAATCGTGTACCCATCCCGGAGTTGTTGATATCCCCACGTCTGCATTGTTTCGGTCGACTAGTTCCATTCAGTTTTGAACGTTCGTATCCAATGAGCTGCAGAAGCAGGCCCCACGAGAGGGGATGCAGCTGTGCGCAGCACCATGCCCATCAGAGTCTACCTTAGTCTACTGCACGCGCCAATCA
>JGI24022J15233_10007086_pt1 | contig 12294 bp, 4 predicted proteins | sample Ectturendosymbi2_FD_15233 | JGI IMG/M metagenome (IMG submission 15233)
TCATTTCAATAATATTGTTACAGAATGTCGAAACTTTTGTGCCCGAATTCATTCAGATTTTGCCCGAATTTTCAACAAATCAAAAATTTTGGGGGTGTGCTTGCACCCCCTGCACCCCCGCCTCCTACACCACTGTAGGGACCCGATGATAATTTTCTCTAATCCTAGGAACCCGATTTTCAATTCTAGGGACACGATACTAAAACACCTTAGTAAAAACCTGCATGTTTATTTAGATAGAAATTGTCAAGGTAAGCATCAAATTCTACAGTTTTTAAAGTGCCAGCAAATCAAGCTCTTGTCTTTAGTGTGGTAAAGCAAAATTTTTATGTTATTAAACTGTACAAAGCACTATAATTCTGCGTAGGTGATAGAAGCAAAATGAAAAATTAAATACTTTAAGTGTGCAAAGACATTGTAGCGACTTATCTGTGCATCATGTAGCTGTAGACTACCATTTGACTGTGCACAGGCATTTAGAATGAATAATTTTGTTTTTTTATGAGGTTGGAACTGTACTTCCAACAAGGTGTAAATTGTTTAGCTGTTAATACACACACAAACCATCAGTTGAGCAGAGGGTGATCTTGAGTATAAATATAAAGGAATTTAGCTTGTGAAACTCTTTTCTATAAAGGCTACCCCCACATTACACTGTGCACCTTGAGTACTCCAAGTTATTTGTTGAATAAATACTGTTTTCGGCCACCTATCGCTTTTTGTTAGGGTTTAAACCTGATTCGGAAAAACATTGAACTGTGGGGTAACAAGAGAAAATATCATGTTGGCAAAACACAGCTAGAGGAATTTCTATTCTTGTAAGCAAGCAATATTTGTCAAGAATATCATGAAAACATAAATCACTTATGCAGGTACGTTGCTTGAACTGCATCAACTAGTTGCAGAGAAACTGCCGAAGTCAATAACATAACCTTGAATAGTATATTTGCAATAAAGCAATGAAGTAAATTGAGTTTTATTGTACTCATTTTGGAGAGTCGCAAATGGTCTGTGGGTGGTCATCTTAACTACGTGCTGTAGGCCACACGGCTGCTTTTGCAGTTCATGCTGTGTTGGTGGCAGGCCAATGGCAGCATCATGCATGAAGCTTTAGCTTTTACGCATGCATTAACATCGAGCTGCAGGTGCCAGTTTTTCAAGTTTTCAGTATGACCCAACTGGGATTTGAACCCAGCCTACCAGCTTTCCCACTTGGCCATTTAGCCGGCTAGGTGGTCTAGTAAGTCGTCAGAGCGCGTGCTACCAATGCCGCTGATAGACTGGGTTTGAATCTCTGATTGGTTCATACTGCAGACTTGAAAAATGGTACTTGTGGCCTGTGCAGATCTCTATTCTCCGTGTTGGTACAAGGGAAAGGTTTACACGTGGTGCCTCTGTTGGCCAGCCGCCAGTGCAGCATTCACTTCAAAAGTGGTTGCATGGCTAACAGCACAGAGTAATTGGAGATGGGCACCCACAGATCACCAGTGAGAGGGTGACCCTCCAAAGGGAGTACAAAACAAATATAATGAAAGCTTCTTATTGTAAATTAGACTCTCTCCATATTTCTGCTTCTTTGTAAGATAGTAATTTTTCCTAGTATTGCTGTGTATTCCATGAATAAAGCATTTTTTGCCAGCATATGTTGTGTCGTAGTTAAACAATGTATGTTTTCATTGCAAGCATAAATGCCTGCATTATTATGTTACTACATTGCTTTTAACTGGCTTTTGAACAAATTTTCTCACTACTGTGTTGAGTAATTTGTCATGATTCTCCCATGTGCTTCAAAGCAATTTGTCATATTTCTCCCATGTGATTCAACAGCTTGTCAATGCTGAATTCTGTATAGTGCTTTGCTTTTAACAAGTCTCTACTTAGTGATTTATTACCTTACAGTTTTCCATACATGTTTACTATCAGTGTTAATACTGATCATGAAAAAATTGTGGTCACATCTATTTGCATTATCATATTGTTTACTGCTTCTAGATGATGCTTTGTGTTGGCGATTTCTTTGGCGATGGTGAAGGTTCTCAAAATCTATGGCAAGAATACAAATCAGGTTCAAAAACTGCACCGTTGCCAACGTTTATCTTGGGGCCTAACAACAAGGAGCATGTGAGTAACTTCACGGAAGGCTCTGAAGATGGATTTGAACTATGTCATAATATTACCTTCTTAGGTAATGCATGAACATTACTCTAGCAAATTAGTCCCTATGCCTATGTTGTGAATTCACTCAATGTATTTGGAAGCCACCTTGTATCAACGTAGGAAGTGAACACTGCCTATATGCTAGAAGTAAGCATATGCTGGGTTTCCTGTAGTTTTACAAAGTTTCCATCCACCAACGATTTTCTGTTAAAAATAACCGCAGCACTGATAGAACTCCAAGTGCTCGACGGTCTAGGACTGTTCGACGACAGAACATTTTGGCAATAGTGGTCACAAATTTTTGTACGAAAAAAGTGTGTTTTTGAAATACTTCAAACAAATGTTAGACAACAAAGGATGTTTGCTTACCCTAAACCTAAACCCTAAATCTTAACCCTAAACCAGCTATGTCCAACCCGCGGGCAGCATACGGCCCAGTCGAAGGTTTTGTGCGGCCTAGTTTAGGTTTTCGCTGTAGTATCAGTAACCAACTACCAACTTACTGACAACCTGTCCTATTTTTGATAATCCTACGGTACGTTGAACATTTTTGATGCAGGTGGTCCTCACTGCCATTTTATTACGTCCATACGGCGTACAGGTACATTTCTACTTGTCCACCGACACCTAGGTGCGAAATTTTCTACTAGTTTTCTGATGTCTACCCTTCCTCCATTGGCACTTAACTTGCCTATGAAATCACACTCAAAGGTGCCAAACAGTTGTTACCATTGCACTTAGGATTGGAACGCTTTCAGTACATTAGCTAAAACTAAATTTAGTTTACTAAGATAAAAGTAAGTCATTCAAAGTGCGGCCGTCATTAAATGTCATTCAATGTGTGGCCTTGGTTGAAGATAGTGACATGATTTTTGGTTGAGTAAGCAATATCGGTTGGATATAGCTGATCTNGACGCTAAACATAAACCCAAACTTTCTGAAGAAAGAGGTAAAAAGCGCTCCCATCAAAAGTGTCATGTCTTATTAACTAATTTGTCATGTCTAAAATTGATTCATCGAAACGGCATCGCCAAACTGTCCCATTCCGACGTCAAACGTCTTTTGCGTCACACTGTTATTTCTTGCGTCACAGAGTCTTTTGGGTTTGAATTGCTAGCATTGCCAAGTGTTGCTTTATTTTTTGACTGAAGATGGATTGAGAATAATCCGAAACGTCTCAAAATGAAAATGTATAGTTTTTTGAAGGCTTTTTTAGTGTTGATGAAACCGTTAAGTCTATCCCAATTTTATGCTCCAAAGATTACTTTATCGGCAACGCTTTGACTTTTGCGCTAAAACAATTTTCCTTTCAAATGGACTGTGGTGCCGAAGTTGGTATAGGTATTGTGAAATCATGCGAATTTTCGATGTTGGGGTGTATTTCACCGCACCTTACTTCTTTCTTCAGGCAAACGAGGAGTTTTTACCGGTACGTCTGGTCTCCGCATTGCTTATTTAAGTGGCTGCGAGTCTCCGTCCGGCTCAGGCCCCGCACCGAAGCATTGCTTCACATCTGCCGATATTCAAGCTACAACCGCCACTTTGAACACATCCGCTGCTAGCTACACAGGTGTTGATATACTGTTGACTTCTGCGTGGCCCAAAGGAATAACGGCGTACGGCAACGCCCCTGTGAGTATTGCTTTGTGTGTCGCAAAACCGTTGTTTTCTGATGAACGATTTCCACTGGTAGGTGAAGTAATTCATATAAAGGATGTTTAAGATAAACACTGGCCAAATTGAAGTGTTATTGAGAAATATTAGCAAAGATCAATGGATGAGATGCAAAGCGGTTTATATGAACGCCCACCGCTCTGTACAACTTCCTGCCGAGAAGCAAAGTCATCCATCGAAATTCTTCTACAACTTCTGCGGAATGATGTGTAGTGATCATGTGGTCAGCAGAATGGGCAAAGCAAACAAAACTTAAGCCTGCTTGTGTTGTCCCTGAACATCGGGTTAAATTGTTTCTATGCTTTATTCGTGGTCGACGTTTCTGCATGTCGCTCTCAGTCAATTGCGCTTGTCTTTGTTATATTCGTTATCAGCAAAAATCGTCGAAATTTTTTTCGTACGAGCGAATTGCCCAGCTAATAGCAATTAACCTTGAAGAAGCGCACAACATCGAACAATACTGCTATGTGTTCCGCGAATTCTGCTGTTTTCGTTGTGCAGTGCATATCAGTAAAGTTTCGATGACGCTTGCGTCATAAAATTTTTCAGCAAAAGCGTTCAATTGTTCGTTATAACAGTGGTTCCCAAACTTGTTCGAACCGTTACCCAAATCAAGGTAATGATTATGTCTTATTACCATCAAAACTTTTTTCGCATTTCAGGTCGAAAATTTAAATTGCAGTGATCACTCATAATACAGACCAACAGTGTGATTTTGGTTCCGCGTTACCCACCGAAGAATCGCATATTACCCCCGGGGGTAATTTACCCCAGTTTGGGAAACACTGCGCTATGCGAATACAAAGTTTGCAATACTGTGTATCGGAAGCGTGCCACCAGCAACTAACGTCAAGTGTCAATCGCGCTCCAACTCCGCGCGCCAATTCGTGCACAATTGGAACGATGAAGAAGTGTGCTTGCGTTTTATGTCGCTTCTGCGCATTATCTCTGATTCCTCTTTTTGATTGTTTTGCAGAGTTCAGAAAACTGCAAGAAGTGTGGATCACATCTTGTCTCTGAACTCGCTTCTACAATACGGCCGAGGTGGGGATTGGGTTGCAAGCTGTGCAGAATTTTGTATGGTCATAAAAGCAATAAATCGGGTTGTCTTTGAAGTAACAACTAAAGATTGTTTTTTTATTGCTTCGATCGTTTCAATTCAACCCTTTACCACTTCCACTGTTCCGTTCCAGGCAAATCTTACTTAATTTTGACCATGCCGCAACATTTGAACGTTACTAAATCTCCGATGGACTTGTTTTTGGTGGCGATTTATTACAAAACCTGGGTAAATGTTACGAAAATTGCCATGTAGTAGTGGTGGCATTGGCTGTTAACAGTTGATGACAATTTTTTCGTGCAGGTATCACTTCGCGGCCCTTGAAGGCGTGCACTACGAACGCGTGCCATACAGGAATCACACGGTTTTAGCTGAATCAGCCCGTCACGTGACAAGGTTCATTGCTTTAGCAGCAGCCGGAAACACAACAAAACAAAAGGTAGAAATGTCAGCTTGTTTTTATTTCAAAGGTAGGAACATAAGCTTCCGTTTAATCTTTACACGCCATCTGGCGTTTGCTTTATTTATTTAGTTGTAAACTTCTAGTACGTTCTTGTGGCGGTGCGTTGCGAGACCGTTCCTTGTTTTTTGCAGTACTTGTACGCGTTCACCATTACGCCAATTGCGCATCTTTCCTCTTCTGAGCTCACGCAACAACCCACCGACACTACCGAGTGTCCTTTCAAAGCTCTTCAAGCGGAAGAGGGTCCGTTTAAAATCGAAACAATAGGAACGGACGTAAGTTGCAGTTATGGTTGAATTACATGGAACCAGCGAAGTCGGAACAATTTTCAGTTCAGTTTCGTTTATAATGTCGTAGCAACTTGTGAAATATATTTCTCGCTGCTGCTTGTTGGAGATCGTAGTGAGTAAGTGCGAGCGTATGTTTCAGTGGTTATTCATCAAGTTCATGTTCAAAATTTGGAAACGCTTGGTTTGCTGGACAATTAAGTTGCGTCGTTGTAACTTATTGCTGTATTCATATTTATGTACATTCTTTTTGAGTGCAGCAATATCGATGGAACATGAACTATGAAATTCCGAATTCTGGCAGGAAAAGAAAATCACAGAACGACAACCGCCAGGCGCCAAAGAAACAATCGCGCCCTCGTAAGTTCTTTTCTTAAAAACGCTGAATCAGTTTTTTTGTTTCTGTTTCAGAAAATGACGTCGGCAGTCTAAGTGAGTTCCGCGAAACTTCAACTTAACAAAAAACGGTTGTCATCGTGTGTGAAAGAGTTTGCATTAAAATTAACGAACTGCAGCTTGTGATCGGAAACGTAGTTTGGATCATTCACATTAAATCAATACATCACGCAGTGCACGTTGACAAGGAATAAGATGACGTAGAACTAGGTGTTTGCCGCCAGCACTAAACTGCCAGAGACGTGTTATGGAAAAGATCCGTACAAATCATGATGTAATGAGCAAGGCTGATTGTACCTCGTTTCAAAATGTGATGCAAAACTTTGTCTGCACTGTTCAGGCAGAAGCAGTAACTTTGAAAAGTGGAGTTGCTGGCTTTCAAGCAGACTTGGACAACTAAATAATTCTAGTTTTCTAATTCGATGAATTAGAGCGAAATGACCGTAATTCTAATTTTAATCTAATTTCCTAAAAGCTTCAGTGCTCTAATTTTAGTTCTAATCTAATTTCCGATTTTGCCAAAACGCTAATTTGTCCAACGGGATTTTTAAAGATGAAACGAGAATGAACCCTTGCGCAATGAAAGTGCAACAAAACAGTCACAAGCGCCATGCGCCATCCCATCACTTGAAAAGTGAAAACAGTAAAAACTTCGATGATATTATTTTCTCATTCACAGCTGCAGTACAGACTATGTGACCTTACGTCACATTGCCTGTCCATTCACGCGCAGACGTCACAACAGTTACCAGGTACATGCGACAGTCAGTCAGCTGTGATGTTTTAGGAAAAAGCGATCATCGTTTCCCTTGTCTGAAGGTTGCTGCTCAAGAACTGGGTATGACAGCGACATCGGCTCAGTCGGAAATAGTCTATAGCCATGCAGTCGAATTGTATAGCGAGAAACGCACCAATCTTGGCGTACGAATCTTTATTATCTCATGCTTACGAGAATGAATCCACATTTGGGCATTAATGAATTGAACTTGGAGTAGAGTCGCTGTGATTTGCTCTGCTATCTGGTCGGAGCTAAAATTTCAGGATTCAGCTCCAAGCAACTAAATTTTTTGGGTCCGGCTCTGGCACAATAATCCAAAATTTATTTTTAATCTGCACGTTTCTTTTTTAGAGGACTGGTCGTGTTGGTTTTGCCTTGGCGGAGAAAAAGTCGAGAAGCACCTCGTGGCGAGTGTCGGAGAACTGGTACGGTCGTAATGTTGTGATGATTTTCGTCAATGCCACGCCTTTTCCGATTCTGCGTCAGTCAAACTACTGATTTTGTATTTTTTATCGAGGGGTGTGCGATGCAGGGTGTCGGAGTCGCAAGGAGTCGGAGGTTTTTGGGTGGAGTCGGAGTCGGATTTTTTATCCGACTCCGGAAGTCCATTTGAATCATTTTTAATATTGCACTCCTAAGTTAGGAATCCTAACTCATCCCTGTTGAAATGGTACGATTTCTTTGGAATAGGCCGTGCCAATTTTGGGCGAATGTTTCAGATCTCTATGTAAGTTGGTCAAAAGTTGCAGTTGGGCTCATCATTCACAAAAACGATAAAAAAAGTTGAATCACTTCTTGTTTGACGCCTCGTCTATGAGCGTTTCCATGGAAACAACCCAAAAAATAGAAAAATGCAAGATCTCAACAACCGAAAGAGCTAGAACAATTTTTTAATGAACAGGAACTAACATGTTCCTATATGCATTTAATACATTTGACTTGCTTATAAATATGTGTTTTGAGATATTTAACATTTTTTGATGATTTTAGGCTCTTTTTTATTTTTGATGCTTACTGGTACTTGTATGAAACTTAAGTAGAAAATTTAGAAAAAAAATCTTGTTCGACAATGCAATCCACAGTGCAATGATCAGCCAGAAGCTTAATGGGTGCATTTTGAAGCACACTGTCATAAAGTTTCTATGTTATACATTAACAAAAGATATCCTGTAGATAATGTTTGCATTTAGCAATGTTACCCTTAACTCATACATCTAGAGACAGTAACAAAATGCTTGTTTCTAAAATATTTTTGGCTCGCTTCTTTGTCACTGGTAACAGCCAAACGTCATTCACCTTACGTTTAGGAGTCGGAACAGGAAATTTGGAAAGGTCGGAAATTTTGTAAGCTAGGAGTCCGATCGGACATTTTACCTCTGACTCCACAACCCTGCTGAAAATCACTTGATTGTGAAGCGAGTGCTGGCAGTGAGTCCGTGAAAAAGCTAAAAACGTGCCGCTGAATAAGGCACCATGTTTTGACGCAGAATAGAAAAAGGCGTTCACGCCAATCAGTATTTGATATGACGCAATTACACGGTTGTTTTTTATCCTTTTTTGGCGGATGCCTGCGTTGTTAGGTCTGTTCGAGGTAATATTTGGCTCGTCATACTGTAGGGTCTTTCATTTTGTGCCTTTACTTGAATGTGCCTATCAAGTGTATTGCACGAGGACTTTTCAGCTTTTATGATCGCAGTCAGAATAGTTTATTATATCTAGCAGTTGAAGAAGACACTGCTTTCAGTGGTTGGCAGCTCGGGCCGTGCTGTTGATTGAACGACTTAACGCGACAAAGGGTTTTGTCTTCCTCGTTTTTCCCGCACTATCTGCGAGGCTCTTTCTTAGTGCGTGGACCGTAGGCCATCGAGGACTGGTTAGTTCAGCATGTCTGACGAAAAAGTAGACGATTTTAATACACAAATGCGGTACAAAAGACAATGTTACGATTCTTTTTGCACTGCAATAAATCCTGTGCCAGTGGGATTTCGGATGATTTGTCGGTTTAAGTNTTGACCAGATCGCATTTTTTCAAGTAGCACCAAACGTCACCAATGTGGAAGTGTCTTTTGGGTGTAACATCTACTGCAAATTTGCGTACAGTTCTTTATTATGCTTGATTAGCAGCAGGGATCGGAATGTATCGCTTTCAACTTCGTCTTCTTCAAACTGTAGAAAGTCATCGGTTGTCTGGAAGGCTTTTTCGGCAGGAGGCGATGTTGCAGTGACTGCCAGAACCTCCCTCACAATATCTGTGAGCAACTTGTCACAGTTTCTTTCTTTCCAATATGAGATGACGTCAGGAACGTGTTGACGACCCTCTCCAAAATAGTTTTCAATGTCTTTCAGAGCATTTTTTGATGAAGCTCCCTGGCCTGCTTGTGTTGTTGATGGTCCCAAGAAAGAAAATATCTTCGGTTTTTTTGGAGACGGTGGCGTGTCTTCATTCATTTTGCGAATGTCTGAATCTTCTTTCGCAGTCCTGCTGAGCAAAACTACTTTTTGCTTAACCCTGTCGGCAAGAATCCGCATCATTCGAATTTTTTCGCTATCGTTGTCGATCCAGTCCAACTTGAAACGTGGATCGAGAACGGACGCCAGGCGGTAGTCGTCGTTTTCAAAGTAGGTCCGAACAAGTCTCCTTTCAATGCTCTGCACTAACGCTATCGCGAGAAGCTGGCAGTGCTGTACTCTGTCGCTGGTTGTCATCTTCAAAAGCTCCGTTTGCAGCCCTTTGACGATAGGACAGACGGCAGAGACAGTCGTCGTCCTGGCTTCCACCTGGCCCAGCGCTTCTTCGACGGGCTCCAATACTGCTACCAGTTCGGATAGAACCGAAAGTTCAAGTTCAGTGAAGTAGATCGCTGGTTCGTTCGTCACGAGAGAAAGTGCCGAGTTGACCACTTGCGGCGCCGTCGTCACGAACCTCAGCATCTTCAAATGAAATGTCAATCCGTTCGCTGTCATTTCCGACAGCGTCGTCTGACCGTTCAACTGAAGCCATTCGCACGCGGCGACCGACTGCTTGATCGAATTCAAACGTTCCGCCGTCTTGTCTAGGACGTCTCTTACAACGGACGTTGCCGATTCGGTAATTAAATCCAACCCGTCCTTCACTACGAGTCGCAAGCTGTGGCCAAAGTTCCAAACTCGTCGGGGCAGTTGTGAGAACACGTCTTCAACCACGCTCATGTCTGTTGGCAGATCAATATCTGTGACGTTGTCACATCTCCTGACCGATTTCCAAGCGTAGTCACCCGGGGACCAGTTGAAGTACAGAAGACTTATCCCTTTCAACTCGAATGGTGCGCTGTCAGTCGTTAGTTTGATCGCTTTGTCGTGCAGAGAAAAGCGCCGCAACGTTTTTTCGTACAAGCCCCTGACGTCGGGAGCGGTAAGACGACCGGGGAAGGCAGTGCAGTTTAATAATCGCGCTTTCAGCTCAAAGTTTCTGTCGATGAAATGCATTGTGATGGCAAGAAAGGAATGGGTCGCACACGCCGACCACAAATCTATCGTCAAGCAAACCGACGTCATATGAACTGTTTCTATCCGGATTGCTTGGTCTATCAGGGCTGTTGTATCCGGAAGAATTATTTCACGCAGATGGGTGCTGTATGGAATGTTGAATCTGAAAAACATGTAAACAAAATGTGAAATTTAATATAAATATTCTTGTTATTTTTCAATTAGGTTGTAAAGTTGTCGTGTTCAGGACTGAGCGCACATAAGACGCAACGTGATTACAATGATAAATCCATTCGCTTTGGGTTTGCCAAATCATGTGCGGTGCGTGCGTGGTCATCGTGTTTTGCAGCTCTAATAAACGTGGACCCCACACGACAAAGGTGCTTTGATTTTGACTACCGGTGTTATGTGTTTGACATTTTGCAGGGAAGCACTCTTATTTCTTTTTTTCTGTCCAAAATCAGGAAACGAATATAATTTTCATGCAAGTGTGCTTAAATCGCCCGAACTGGTTTCATTGCGAAACTTGCACAACTTCAACAGGTGCGACTTGATTTATTCTGATCCTTGCCGGTTCTTGTTGCTTAACACTTTGCAAGCCGCAGATCGTTGCTCGCTCACCTCGGTTCGCAGCTGTGGAGCAGTTCACGAAAAGACGGGCGGTCCACTATTTCCAGCGGCAGTTGGTCGCATGCGATTGATTTGACGAGAGCCTTGACTAAACGTTTCTGCGCAAAATCGTCAAAGTCGAGCGCGTTCAATTTCTTCGAAGGAGCTGAACTGCTGGCGGATGTGGCATGACCATAAGAAGAACGCTCTTTTTTCCCTCGAACTTTCAAGTACTGCTCGAACCCTTCAACATTGCAACGCTGTAGAGAAAATAAATCGGATAAGTTAGTGGTGGACGTCAGAAGTGCTTAACAATCAGTACAATCGAACATTAAGTGGCAGCGTTGAGATACAGGTCAATGAACTATTCTAATACCTTTAAATGGGTGACTAAGTTTGACGTTGCTTTTTTCGAAAACTTCAAAAATCGGTTGCACGATAGACATCTGGCTTCGGCGTTGGCTCCGTCAAGTGCATGCACTTCAGTGAAGAAGTCATTGAGGCGGTTCGGCAGCTGCCACTGTCAATAAAGAATTCCTTTGTTATTAGGGTGAAAAAGTGCAACGAAGTCTATTGTTTAGTGAGAAGTTGTCAGGAAAGCACAGCTCTGTGTGTGTTGGTTCAGCACACATGCTTACTGCTCGTTGCTGCACTACCGCTTGGTATAATGCATGTGTGTTCATTGCACACCTGCTTACCGTTGTGGGTGATGTTGCAGAACAGTTGCCAGCAATTCCAGCCAACGATTGTTGAAGCCAGGTTGGCACGACGATGTCACTCTTGCTTAGATCCATTTCTCGGAAAGGATCAAATTCGTGTTTATAAGTTTAAGCTGTGATAGTTACTTGCTACAACATCTGAAGTACAAGTGTTGAGAACGTTGTCACCAAGCATCAAATGCAGTCCATTTGTTTGTTTCTGAGCCATCTCAAACTGTTTCTCCTGTAGTCTTTTTGTTGAACACAACCAGGTGCGGTTTTAAATAATTTTTCTGTATAGTTACAATGCGTTTCAAGCAGCTGTGACGTTGTGCCTCGTCGTCGAGCTTTTGTCAATTTTTTTGGTTTCTTCTTTGCTTACTTTGTAGCCCTACAATTGCCCAAGCAAGCTACCTCTGTTTTTGAAAGCAGGTTCGCCAAATGGGCTGTTGGATCAGAAAGTTACTCTAACAACACTTAACTTTGCTATAGAAAACTTCGCTGTTAACGATGGAACATCTTGATCCGATTTTTTTAAATCAAGGCGCGATTTTCGTCTACGAAACAAATCCTGATCTCGTAAGCGAGCATTCCAGCAGATTTGCGCAATTTCTGAAGTACTTTACTGTACACACAACGTTTCGCTACCGTTTACCCCGCAGTGCTACGTCGCCTTGGCGAAAGGCGGCCTGTCGTGGGATCACGTG
>JGI24022J15233_10007087_pt1 | contig 12293 bp, 6 predicted proteins | sample Ectturendosymbi2_FD_15233 | JGI IMG/M metagenome (IMG submission 15233)
GGCGTGGAGGACGTGGTCGCGGTGGTTATTAATACAGCACTGATCGAGCAACTGCCGGTTTGAATCCAAGATTCATTATGGAAGTCTGCTGCAGGCTGGAGGAAACATGCTCAAATGTACCATAGCATACTGCGATGTGTGCTTCTCTGAATTCAGAGCATCATAGTGTACAAAGACTGTTGCAACTCCACCTGATTTATGCATCCAAAACTGATTGATCCATATTGCTGCTAGCACCAACACTCATGCTTTTTAGACAATGCAGTTCACTTGGGCACCACTTGGTGTACTGATTTGTGGTTTGAAATATTCTTGTAATTATCCTGCCATATGTAATAATTGGTAGCCATGCCTTCAGTAACATTCAGAAATGAACTCTGTTTTGGTTGAGAACACTTTTGTAGTGCATCCTCCTGTTGTGATGTGCATTTCAATCATTATTGTTGTAAGCGCATTTTTCAATGTGAATTGCTGTAGTTAAAATTGTGAATGTGTTTTGTGTGAACTCATTGTTGCTAACATGATGATTTTGTTTACTTAGCTTTGTGAACAATTATTGTAGACTTGAGTATCACTTGTATATGAATGATTACCTTACAAAATGGCTGTGGTGGAGGCAATGTCCATAAGGGGTATTAGATCCTTCAGTCCTGATGATCAGCATGTCATACAATTTCAGCACCCCTTGACCTTGCTTGTTGGTCCAAATGGAGCAGGAAAAACGGTATGATTGTGACTGCAAATTAAACAGCATAGTTGTCAAGTCCTTATTTTTTGTGTATGTACATCTTATTTGTGGCATTTTTCTATATAGCAAACACCAACAAATCCAGTTAATCGCATAACCAATTTGCTAAGGTTTTTTATGAGTTTAACCAGAATATGTGATTATCCTATCAAACAAATATCCACAATTTTACTGCCTTACTCCTGTCCACATGTGTGGTGCCTGACATTGTTGGTATCTTGTAGCTTTTCACCGAACACAGAGATTTCTAGAGTTTTTCAACTCAGAACCCTAGGAAGTCAGTCAAATACTTAAAAGACTTGGGTTCTAGCCTAGTTTCTAATAAAAACTTTAGTGAAATACTTTCATCTAGCGGTTTAGGCCTAGGTCCAGGTAACTGGAACCAAAATGCCCAAAAACCCAACCCACTTATGATGTCACAAAAAACTTGAAACCCAAAACTAAAAATTTGTTGTTTCAGTGCAGACTTGAGGACTCGCTAAGTCTTTTTAGGGTTTAAACAGCTCTCTAACACAATTGGCTTGCGAGTCAAGGAGTTGCTAAACCATGTTAGAAACTGGAAATTTACCCAAAACTACTGGCAGCGAAGATGTTAACATTGCATACAATTATTACAAAACAACCACATCACTGCCTTGCCAAAAATGCACCCAGCAATAACCTAAATCTATGTTGGTCTGTGCGTTGAACACACGTGTTTTGGAGTCTGCTACTCAGGCAGTGCTAGACACTACTAACACCTTCAGCGCCAGGTGGATTTTACCTTTAATACCTTCGATGCTGGTGTATGAGATATTAGTACAATGGTCTCAAACTCAAATTGCTCTGCCACATAAGAACTTATAAGGTGACCTACGGGCAGCATTATGACGCTAATGCAACAGTGGCAGTATTTGAAATTATTAGAAACAGCTTTTACATCTTATTTCCAGAGAAAGGCATCATGAATTACAGGCAAATCATTTCTAGTGGTCTTTATGTTTGTATTAATCAATTCTAGCCTTCTAAGGAACTTGTCATCATACATTTTCATGCCTGCTTTTCCTGTGGGAAGGTTGCGTGGGCAGCAGCCCTAGGGGAATTTGCTTACCCTGCAAAAACCTGAGAGAATATTACATTATGGACTAGTTTATTGGGACAATTGCGGAGTGGTCTAAATATTGTGCACTACTTGATGCAGTTGGAGGGCAGCGTGTCATAAGGAACAGTACAGAGAATTTATGTTAATTAATCAGAGATGAAGTAGCAACTTGGGTTTCCGAACACTACGCGCAGAAAATTACCGTAGCAGCTTTTATGAGCAATAATTGCGACTGTATTTCGGTGCAATATTGCCGATATACTGTATATCAGCAGAATTTTGCCAGTATGATACTTTGGCAACATCACAAAATTTATCAGTCGATTTCTAGTCTTTAACATGTTATGGTAGGCTGGGGCTAAAATCCAGCAGTTGGCATGTGTTTTTGCACGGGAATATCTCCACTGATGATTGCGTTAGAGAGCTGTTCAAACCCTCAAACATTTGCCAAGTCTTCGCGTCTGCGTTGAAAAAAAATTCGGGGGTTTCGAGTTTATTGTGAGTGAGTGGAGTTGTTTTAGGCTTTTCGGCCCACTTCATCTGGTCTTAGGCCAGGTGCGGGTAACCTTATTCGATTTGCATGCCGGAATCGGTTAAATCAATGACAAAATTATTCCGTGTGCCAACCAATATTTGTGGTGAGGGGTCTGAATTTTGGGCCCCTGTGGCAGCGTGGGCCCTCCACCAATTGGGGGTATGGAGTGCGCCTGATACGGCTCTGTTTGTCGCCATATGGCATCAAAAGCACATAGCCTAAGAGTTAAATTCAATAACAGATTGTTAACAAATGAAAATGAAGAAACAGACACCGAGTTTCATCAAATAATATTGCGACTTGTAAGTTAACCTTTTTATTTGAAGGGGGGAGGATCTCGTTTCCGAGGCCTCGCTCACGTGCCGGATAGAAGTGTTCGCGTGCCAGGGGTTGCCCACCCCTGCCCTCGGTCCAAACTGCTGGAGAATTAAAATATTGCATAATCACTTCATTAGAAGTCACATGTACTGTATAATTATAACTGATTCATTTGATACTTTTCATAGTTGACAAAATTTGTGATAATATTGTATTTCTTCCTTGTAAATAAATAGACTGAAGGTATTTTTCAACCAAGTGCTATGAAGAGGTCAATTATTTGAAATTAACAAGTTCACTGCCAGCATATGCTAATGTCATACTCGGAAATCAGCCTACAATCAAGCAGTTTTCACGTGTCTTAGCAAAGATATAGCTCCTTGGCCAATTGCACCAGAAAGCTATTCAAACCCTCAAAAGACTCGGCAAGTCTGCAAAGACAAAAATTTTTTTGGTTTTGGATCTTTTATGAGTGGTGTCATAGCAAGGTAGTTTTAAGTCTTTTTGGTCCACTTCATCTGTCCCTAGCCCAAACGGATAGATGTTGGATTTCACTGAAGTTTTTATTGAAAACTAGGCTAAAATCTGAGTTGTTGATGCTTTGGATGACTTGCTGCGGTTTGGTGTTCAAAACGTATGACCTAAAAACAACAAAATTAGTAATTAATCCACTAATAATTAGATCATTACTTATTTTGTTTGTTTTAGACCATAACTTTTGAACCAGAAATGTTAGGAAGTTGATCAAGCCTTATAAGACTCAGATTTTAGCCTAGTTTCCAATGAAAACTTGAGCGAAATACTTATGTCTAACGGTTGGGCCTTAGGCCAGGTAACATGAGCCAAAATGTCCAAAAACCTACCTCACTTCTAAGACCACTGTGAAAACGTGAAACCCAAAACCAAAAATTTTTTTTCATTGCAGAGTCGAAGACTTGCCAAGTCCCTTGAGGGCTTGAACAGCTCTCTTGCTCACTAGGCTCATAGGCTGAGGAGGTATCCCATTGCTAAGTCAGATGAAGCTGCTTGATTGTAGGCTGATTTCCTAGTACGATATATTCATACGCTGGCACTGAACATGTTAATATGTTGTTTTTAAGCCATTACTTTTGAACCAGAAACACTAGAAAGCCGAACGCCAATCAAGGGCTCGTCACCCACAAAAAACAAAAAATTTTTTTCATTGCAAACTAGAAGAATTGCCACATCTTTTGAGGATATGAACAGCTCTCCAGCTCAATCGTCTGGCATGTTATGGAGTTAAGTGATGCTAGAAACCAAGGTTCATTCGAACTGTCCTGGCAATGGAGGTGTTAAAAGGAAAAAAGTTCTGACACTTTTATCAGGCATGAATTTGTTGCTTGTGAACTTGCATTCAGTTGCTTGATGCGAAACTAAATAACATGCGCAATTCATAATTGATTTGCCTGAAATTTTCAGCACAACTCCATCAAGATATCTAGAATATTTGTCTAAATTTCTGTTTGGAAAAACAAGAACGAAACAAGTTGTGATTTTTTTGCCAAGACATTTTAGTCATTGTCCCATAATAGTAGTATTAAAACTCGCTGGAACCAGGGTTGATAAAAATCAATCATGATTTTTTTGAAAAAATCAGATTTTGTTGATTTAAATCAGAATTTTATGATTTTTCTTATTTGTTGTGTAGAGGGTGGCCACCTGACACTTGTAATTTCTAATTTTAAAGAGTTTGTTTTAATGTAACTTTGTTGTGCTTCTTGTAGTACAGCAACTAGAATTCAACTGAACTTTAATTCAAACTTACTTTGCACTTATGCATCACGCTCAAAGCAAATCAGTAATACCAGTACTGGTTTGCAAAATGAAGTACTTATTGGAATGATAATACTCCAACTATCAGTTCATTAACACTTATGGCATGTTAAAAAGCTTGTACAAAAATACATGCTTGCCAGTCTTTGGTGCGAAGTCTATTGTCAAAATTGATTATTGTAATTCAGCTTTCACTAGTTCAGCTTCTGCAGAAGTTTAACTCACAGGCATCAAATGCTAAATACCTATAATATATGTGTTTTTATAAATATGAATCAAAAATATGTTCCAAAACTAATTCTGCAGTCAACAGCCTACAATATTTGCTGAAATTTAGATGTAACTTTTATTTTATACCAGGCTTGTAGCCACGGGGAGGCTGGGGGCATTCAGAAGTAGTGTCCCTATCTTTTTGTGCCCCCCAAATTTTGTTGTGCCCAGAAGTTTGTTTTAAACATATACCATAATAAAAACAAAAATCTTGCCCTCTCCAACCTAAAAATCTGGCTACAGGCCTGCTTTATGCTAGCCTGCACTTTCAAACTTGTGACATTCTGACAGTTCTGAGTCTGCAAATGTTAATGATTTCAACCTACATATCATTTTTGCAGTTACCAGTAGTTGACATAGCATCTCACATTTGCTATGATTGATAAAACTTTAATTGCTTTTATAACTTGTGTTGTCATAAGTCTCTGCCTTTAATAATAAGTGAAACCGATTAGAATACCAATTAAATGTGTCATACAAATCACAGAAAGCTTCAAAACTGCACATGAATTTTTGCTTGATTTTTTTGATTTTATCACTGATTTAAATCAATCAACTCTGACTAGAAATAGCTGAACATTCATTCAAACTTATTTGCGCTTACGCAATATTCCTTAATGCAAAAAAGTCCATAACACCAGTACTGGTGTATGAAATGAAGTAGCTACTGAATTACTAATATTGAAACCGCCAGTTTAGTAATTTTGCTGACACTCATGGCATACATGCATAAAATGTTAAAAACCTATACAGACGACTTCGGCTAATTGTATACTGGTTACACGCATACACCACTTCATCGCATAGGATTTTAGAATCCCAAACCAAAGCTGTTCACACGTGAAGAAAATAGTCCGGTTAATCGCATACCAGTTATTTGCATAAATCGGTTATTCGCATAGAAATGTACCATACATTTGTAAACTTACAACGCTTAATCGCATAGTTCACTTTAAAGGAGTGTTAAGCGCACTGCTCAGATAGTGTGAAAACCTGTGGTGCCATTAATCCGATTAAGCGACTGTTGCTGAAACGACTCCCGTCATCGACGTGCCAACATCAACACTGCGCATTCAACTGCCAGGCTCCAGTACAATCACATTACAGGGCTGTCTGGTTGTGTCTTATAGCTACAGGTGTGAAGCTTTGTCCCCGAAGCAGCACTTTTAAAGTTTATTTTATGGCATTGGATAAGGACCTGATGCATGCAACTATGCTTAACTCCTTTGCACAAGATATCTTAAATTAAAAAATGGTGCACCTGTAGGCTACTGTACACCAACTTCGAGTTTTACTTTCATTTGACGACTGCTACATTTCCGAAGCACTATGCACAGTACACTTCACAGTTTAAAATGTGGAATTATGCCGTGTCTAGCAGTTTAAAATGCAGAATTATGCCGTGCGTTCCACCTCAGACAGTGCACTGTTTCAACTTCATTACTTGTTTGGCCTCACTCTTTCTGTTTTTTTCACATCAATACGATTCATTTGGTGAATTCCCCAACCAAATGATGCGTAACAAGTGTCATTGGGTTATAAAAGCTTCGTGATGCCACAGGCTAACAAATCAGTTAAGTCTTTACGTACAGCGCCCAGCTGTATCAGGACCAAGAGAGTTTTAGAACTTCTAGAAACATTTATCCCGCAGTTCTACAAATCTTCGTACACGACAGCTGTGAGACGTAATCATGTTCACAACTGCATTGCACAGTCCAAAGCACGCAGAAGAATGGCCGCGAGTGGGGGAAACTTTCCACGATTGATACAAGTGATTATTACATCACACACGCATTGCGCACGCTTAAGACAACATGCAGGCCCACAACAACTTCGAATTTACGTTTCAACTGAATGACCGCTGGTTTGCTAAACGCTGAAGGATTTCAGAATTTAAAATACTGTATTAGGAGCAAGGGATTTTTAGAACATCTAGAAGCACTTTTGTATCCCACATTTCTAGAAATCTCCACGTTCGGTGTCAAGCTATAATATACCAACAGTGTCAGGTAGCAAGCATGTGGACAGAAGTTAAGTAGGGCGGTAAAATTGTGGACATTTGTTTGATGCGGATAATCGCATATTCCGATGAAATGCATGAAAAAGCTTGGCAAATTGGCTATGCGATTAACCAGATTTGTCTGTAATAATAATATACCTGATTCATGAATCAAAAGTATATTCTATTACTAGGTTTGTAGTCAAAAGCCTTCATATATGATGGAATTGAAACGCAACTTTCATTTTATGCCCGTCTACACTTTCAAACTCGTGGCATTCTAGCAGTTATGACTTCTGAATCTGCAAGGATTAGTGGTTTCAGTCCACATGTCATTACTGTATTTAAATGGCATAAAATCAGTGAGCTCACAGTTGCAATGGTTGATAAAACTTAAAGTGGTTTTGACTTGTGTTGTCATTAGAACTCTTTGCCTTTTACACTAATAATGTATATAAGCTATGTGAAAACCTGTTAGAATGCTAATTTTATGCGTCATAGATATCAAACAAAGCTCTAAAATGACATGATTTTTATTGCTTGATTTTAAATCATGATTTTTGTTGCTTGATGTAAATTGTGATTTAAATCAGTTAAACCTGCCTCGAACAGTATTCATTAGTCAATGTTTTTGAATAGTATCAACAAATTTACTTAATTTGTTTTGGTCTTTTAAAAAAATCAGATCAATGACTGAAAAAGAAAAGACTAGAAACAAGTCATTGTATTTTGTGCAATCATTGGTGAGACTTGCCATTTTTGAAAAAGTATTACTTGTATGATAGTTGCTGGTTGTGTCACTGCGTATCCCACAGAGTTCATGCTTGCTTTACCTGAAATTTTCAGGACGAAACTGTTAGAATTAAAACCTTTGTGTTTGCCTGTTAAGCCTTAATGGTCTTGATTTTTGATGATTAGGTTGATTTTTGATGATTAGGGGATTAACTAATTTTGTCAACTTTTAACCATAACTTGCCACCACTCACAGTAGATGGCTAATCAAGGGCTCCAAAGATGCAGATTTTCCCCTAGTTTATTTTGAAAATTTCAACTTTTTTCTTCAGGCCTGTTGACGTCATCCTCAAATTGTTTCACTCTTCCAGTTGTGACATCACACCAAAAAAAGGTCAAACCTAAAACTTCCCATTTCTTAAAAATAGAAACTAGAAGACTTACAAATGTTAAAGGGTTCAAATAGCTCTGGAGCTCTATTGATTTGTAAGTTATAGCTGAATATATTTGAGCCATAATGTAGGCTTGTGTGGGTGTTGAAGTGTGAAAAGTAGTAATCCCTCCAAGATTTTTTAAAGTCGGCTATTGTCCAAAAAGTGCCATTAAAGTCAAAAGAAAATGAGGTGCCCTTTAGCACTTTTGCTGTCAGCTGAGTTACACTATAAGGTATAATTTCCCAATATTGACCTAGTCTTTGCAACACCATAATTCGCACATTGATTGTGCTAGTGAGCTGTTCAAACCATCAAAAGACTTGCCGAGACTTCTATTTTGCAATGAAAAATTTTTTTTTTGGTTTTTGGTTTCTGTTTTTTTTTGTGGGTGACATCATAAGTGGGTAGGTTTTTGGCCATTTTGGTGCAGGTTACCTGACCCTGGGCCCAACCACTAGACGGAAGGATTTCACTCAAGTTTTCAATAGAAACTAGGCTAAAATCAGAGTCTTTTCAGGCCTTGATTGAAAGTCTAGCATTTCTGAATTAAAAGTTATGATTTAAAATAAACAGAATAATTAATTATCCCATTAGTGGATCAGTTACTGTTTTAAGGTCATAACTTTTGAACTCGAATCCTTAACAAGTTGTCCAAAGTATCAAAAGAGTCAGATTTTAGTCTAGTTTCCAGTAAAAACTTTAACGCAATACTACCACCTAACGGTTGGCGCCCAGGGCCAGGCAAAGTGGGCCAAGGTGGCCTAAAAGTCCTCCACTTATGACGTCACTGACAAAAATCCTGTAACCCCCAAGCAAAAAAAATTTTTTTTCGAGTGTAGACTAGAAGACTTGCCGCGTCTTTTGACACTTCGACCAGGTCCATAACCCGTTTAAGAGTGGAGATATTCCCACGCAAAACCACATGCGTTAAGGTGTTTTTTTCAAAAATCCTCAAAAGCAGCTGGATGGCAAAGTGTTAAATTGTTTGGTAAATGATATTGAGAAGTTCATGTGATAGCATTTCTAGTCAGTATTTTTAAAACTGCAGCTGATATTGATTTCCCATTAAAATTTTTGCTGATTGATTCAAACTCTCTACATGTGTGGAGACTAGTTACTTTATGCTTCATGACTGTTTTTTTTTTGTAGACAATTATTGAATGCTTGAAATATGCTACAACTGGTGTGCACCCTCTCAACACTAAAGGTGGTGCATTTGTTCATGATCCCAAGCTTGCCCATGAAAGTGAAGTTCGTGCTCAGGTAGCTTTGTTGCACTTTGTGTTTGATGTGTAAGTTATTATGCTACTGCCCTCTGTTTCACGAATATTTTACATAAGTTGGTGATATATGTTGGCCTAAAATTTTCACATGAAAGCAGGGATGTAAAAATCCAGTAATGCACTTACCCCACATGACCAAACACTTGGAGTGCACAAATCTGATTTGCAGTGACGTAGCAGTGTTTGCAGTTTCGCTTCTTGCATTCCTTTCGCTCCGTAGTCTTTTCTTATTTCCTGTACTATGTTTTGGGTTATGGAAATGACATATTGACACCGCGATTTAGGTAGATGGAACCGAGTGTAGATAGTGTAAGTTCAGGGACAGCTGCAGGTCAATAGCGTCACTCGGGCTCATGCGATTAATACTGACTGAATGCAACCAGTTGAGGCTTGTGTCACTGAAATGTCCACTTGCTCTCATTCTGGCTGTTATTATTGTTGTTGCTCTGTGATATTAGTTACGCAACAATGAATGAGAAGTTCTCAAGAGCGTGTCCATTGTGGCATAATGTATGTACCAGAGCAAAGATAATGCCAGTTTCATGTGCAACTAAAATTCACAGAAAATGTTGCACTCCTGCATGAAATTATTCTGATGCATTTGTAATCATGGCAATGTTACAAGCCCTGAAAAGACTTTGCTTATATTTTTCCAAAACATTGGGATTTCATTTTTGTCATCCTGACAAGTTCTTGCTTCTTGTAAGGTTGAAGTCATGATTCACTCCCTCCTAGGATAGCACATTTTTAGCCATGAAGATTACATAGTATGCTGCACTGTACATTTTGGAAGTGATTTTATGTTGATTCATGCAATATTCCTAAAATGTAATAGTTCACATTAATATGTATCTTTTTTTCATGTGCTTAACTCTTTCATGTCTGGTATGTTTCGAGCATTTTTGCATCAAAACAACCAGATCGCACGTGGCTTTGCACGAGCATAACTCCGGCACCAAAAGCTGTAGAGAGCTGTTCAAAGGCTCAAAAGATTAGGCAAGTCTGGTAGTTTGCAATGAAAAAACGTTTTTTGGGTTTGGGGTTGCAGATTTTTTGTGACGTTACATGTGGAGGACTTTTAGGCTACCTTGGCCCACTTCACTTGGCCGTGGTCCCAAACTGTTAGATGGTAGTATTTTGCTGAATTTTTTATTGGAAACTAGGCTACAATCCAAGTTATTTGGTACGTTGGATGACCTGCTAGGGTTTTGAGTTCAAAAGTTATGATCTAAAGTAAACAAATTATTTGATAATCCCATACTTAGATAATTTGTTTATTTTAGACCATAACTTTTGAACCAGAAACGCCAAAAAGTGGATCAAAGGCTCAAAAGACTCGAGCCTAGTTTCCAATGAAAACTTCGGCGAAATACTTTGGCCTAGCAGTTGGGCCCTAGGCTAGGTAACATGAGCCAAAATGGCCCAAGGACCACCAAAATGGCCCAAGTGTTAATATGTCAAGCAAACTAAAGCACAGTCTGCCCTAAAAAACAATTTAGATATGTTCTCTATAAATTTTTTTCAACTAATGTTATTTTTAAAGTTGCTTTATAGCTTATGGTTGTTGTTAAGGTCCGCCTCCACTGCCTCAATTTGAAAGGCCAATCTATCCAGGTGGTACGGAGCTTGCAGGCGACTCAAAAAGCCAAAACAATTCAGTTCAAAACCTTGGATGGTGTGATTACCAAGGAAAGGTATGTTTTTTTTTATGGCCAGATGTTTTCAGTTATATAACGATTGTAGGTTGTTTTAACCTATTTGCGTAGTTGATGAAAATGGTACTTTTCATTTGGGACTAAACTGGGGTCTCAAACTCATTGTTCTGAGGACCAAATGATGACATATGATGTAACCTGTGGACCGCATTATGACTACCTGAGGGCCGCATTATGATGATAATGCAACAATAATGGTACCCGAACTTTACTGAAAACAGCTTATTTATCTTATTTCCTGCTAAAGGTTACAGGCAAATCATTTCTAGCCATCTCTACATTCCTTTGAAATGAGCTTGTTCAGTCACTGGCAGAGCACTTTTGAACACCAGTGAATAAACTAAATAGCTTAAATGTTAATTATTTGAAAATTTCCAAAAATCATCACGGGCCACACAAAATGCCCTTGTGGGTGTGGGTTACGTGTTTGAGACACTTAGACTAAACCAGTGGTTCTTAACCAGGTTTGGCCACGCTTTTCCTAGGGGCTGTGATTCCTTATGCGCTCCACAACTTGGAAAGTTTTCAAATGTTTTTTTTGCAATCAATCTGAAAAGGGCTTCAAAAGTTGCGGCCTAAAAACAACAAATGAATTAATTAATCCCCTCATTGAATAATTATCCATTTTTGGTATTTTTAGGCCATAACTTATGAACCAGAAATGCTAAAAAGCCAATCAATGGCTCAAAAGACTCAGATTACAGCCTAGTTTCCAATAAAAACTTCAGTCAAAACATTCCATCTAGCAGTTGGTTCCCAGGGCCATATAACCTGAACCAAAATGGTCAAAATTCTACCCCACTTATGATGTCACCCATCAAAAAAACAAAATCCAAAAATTTCCAAGTTTTTTTTCAATGCAATCTAGAAAACCTGCCACATCTTTTGAGAGTTTAAACAGCTCTCTAGCACAATTGCCTGGAGAGTTATGTGGTTGCAAAGTGGAAATAGTGGCTCAATGCGTGATTTTGAAGAACAAATATATCATACATTTGGATCGAAGGTTTTAAGGGATGCTTGGTAGAGAAAAGGTTAAAAACCACTGGACTAAACATTCATGAGGCAATATGTGCAGTTGCTCAACAGATTTATTGATATTTTAGGAATGGTGAGACTCTTTCTATTACATCAAAATGTGCAGAGTTGAACAAGGAAATGGTTTCTACGCTTGGAGTTTCAAAGGCTGTTTTGGATAATGTTATATTTTGTCACCAAGAAGAAGCAAACTGGCCTTTAAGCGAAGGAAAAGCTGTTAAGCAAAGATTTGATGACATTTTTGCAGCCACAAGGTGAATGATTTTAAGTTGGTTGATAAATGAGAATTAAATTTCTTGATCCTATTGTCTATAGCAGGGGTGTCAAACATACGGCCCGCGGGCCAAAA
>JGI24022J15233_10007089_pt1 | contig 12293 bp, 6 predicted proteins | sample Ectturendosymbi2_FD_15233 | JGI IMG/M metagenome (IMG submission 15233)
AGGGATGTCAACCAAAGATGGCCCAGTTGCAATAGTTAGATAGTATTTTACAATGAATTGCATAACTTACATGACACTGTGTGGGGTAGTTCATGTGCGATCAATCTACGCAACCCAGTACATCTTAAAAGTTGACTCGAATTTAGCTAGTTAGTTTAGAAAGGAAGGAAATCCTATAGATGAGAATGGAGAATAAAACAAACAAAAATCAAATATTATTATGTATTAGTGATCACGGAAGTAAATAAGTGTGAATGAATGTGTGATGTGGAAAATTTGAAAGCTTTACTGTGAGAATGAGAAGAATGAATGTGGAATGTGAGTCATAAAACAAAATTCTCTTGTGATCCGAGAGGAAAGCAAGTGTCATGGATTGAAATGTACTAACAGATTTGATGAATAAGTCATTCAAGACGTACCCTTATGGAAGTCTGTCATAAGGCAACATAGCATGTTGTTGCCATCATACGAGGAACAACTAAAAATGTCGTTGTTCTAGCATAATCAAGTATGAATGATAAAAACCTAAGAATGAAAACTGCAGTACGAAAAGAAAAGCCAATTAGGGCTAAGGGAAAGCAAGAGCAGACAACACGAATACTAATGAGGGACTGCTGACCACCAATCAGCAATCTGTCATTATGTGGTTGCAAACTTCTCTTGGTGGTGCTTGAGAAGGGCGTTAACAAAAGAAAGCTGCTACGCTTGATAACATAATATGGACAGCTAGACAAATAAATTTGAATAAAATAATTAGGAAAAAGAACGCCACTCTGTTGTTCAAAGTCGTACAAATATAATAAGTTTGATGAAAGAGGTGTTCGATAAAAGGATGGTATACTAACAAGACAGAAACGATAAATCTAACTAGGAATAAATAGGAAAGATAAGGGAATAAATTGCCCAGGGAAAATTAAAACGAGAGCTCTACGAATATAGAAGCAAAATTGGCATATAGACCGGTTATGAACGATAATAAGACAAAGTACCAATAGAAGATCTGATCAGAACGACATCTGTAGTCTGAAAGGAAAAAACTAACCTGACAGTAACAACCAGCAACTGGAGAAAAGGAAAGAAAACGGAACTGATTCGATGAGAACTACAGTCGACCGCAAATCTATGAAGTTTGAACAAACAAGAAGATATGTGGGTTCAAACTGGAGGAGGGAGTGATGTTGTGGTTAAAAATAACCCCAACATACCAAATTACGAAAGACGATGATGTATGGGAAGAAAAATACTCCTCAGACACTTCGGCAAGAAGAAAAATAACTGTTTGGGTTGACAACCAAAGAATAAGGAGCGATGCAACAAAACTTCATGCTCAAAATGAATTCATTAGTGTTTTGCTTAACTATACTTGCTGTGAATTTCTATTACTGAATGTTGTTGTTGCGCATAATGGGGTAGAAGATATAATAAAATAGGAACCATAGGTAAAGATTAAACGATTTACAATCAACTACGGAGCACCACAGAATCGTAGGAATATCATGCAAACAAGGGCCGTGGTTTCCAGACATACAGAAAAGCTATGGGCCTGTCGCACAGACGCACACAGGAAACACCCGCCGCAATCACATGTCGTGAGAAAACATTGTGTTCACTGATGCGTGTAAATAAATCATGCGTAACCAATTTGGGGAAAAGTGACCAAGTTGGGGAAAAGTGACCAAGTTGGGGAAAAGTGACCAAGTTGGGGAAAAGTGACCAAATCTCAAGCTTATTATAAGGGACATTTTGAGATTCTGGATCAGTTGCATTTTTCCAAATATAATCTCAAGGGCGAACTTGTGGGGCCTGGCAACTTCGGGAACCAGGATACACTTGCAGCTAACACTCAAGGGAGTTCTAGTTTGAAATTGGCCGACTTTCTAGGCACGAAGGTCTCGGCACTTTTGGTTTAAGTCTCGGAGTAGTTAGGGTTGTATACTGATGAATAGTTAGAGTTTGTCAGAAAAAGCTCCGTAAGTCTGTGTAGTAAGTAAGTTCTGTTTAAATTTTATTTAACTTTGTACTTAAATTGACTTATGGTCTGCTAGATGTAATTAGGGAACAAAGTCCTGTCAAAATTTTCTATGATTTTGGACTTTAACAAAATTTAGGGAAATTTAAAGTTAAAAAGGAAACAGAGTCCTGCCCAAATTTTTTATGATTTTGTACTTAGAAAAATCCCAGACAATGGGGGGTCATTAGGTTAGGATCATGTTCATGTGTTCATTCTTATTCATTGTCGTATTATATTGGTCGTGGTTTGATGTGTAATAAATCTGTATCCCCGCATAAATGGGTATAGCGGTCCTGTCACCAGCAGCTAGGGTTGGTGACATTGACTATTTGCCTTAGGGTAATGGTCTCTAATAGGATCAGCCTCGAGGACCCTGTCTAACAAAAGTTAAGATAAACATTAAATTTCAAAAGTGTTTAGTATAATTCGTTTTGCACCGAGTTTCTCGTGGACGGGGACAATGAGCTAGGTTATCGAGTCCAGCGGGATCCGTCGGCCGCAAAATCATGTAAAAAAGCCGATTGATAAAATATCTCTGATACATGACTTCATTGTTGGCTAAGATAAGAATCGCTTAAATCAGGAGTGGGGAATCTATGGCCCGCGTGAACACTTGATATGGTCCGCACCAGAATATCCGTTACCCAAGTTAGAGCACAACATCGCGTCAAAATGAAACTCCATAATAAGCGGGCACCTAGATAACAAGTCAGAAGTCACCCTTCCTCACAGTTAGATAAAGGTAGAATTTTAGGATAAAATTACTTGATTTTGCCGCCCACCAGCGATAATGCACAATTCATGCGGCCCATGATACTAAATAGGTTCCCCACCACTGGCTTAAATACACTTGCCATAGTTTAAATTACTCAAAATCACATACGTCCTTCAACTGCGAGTTGCGAGTAGTGTCCCGATAACCACTTTTATTTCAATACAGCCTGTACAGGTTTATAGCCTACAGCATAGCTAATAGTGCCGTCCCCATAAAAGTGCCGCCAGGGGCGGACCGCCCCTATGCCCCCCCTTAGCTACGCCACTGAGCCCGTGTGGCCAAAATGAAATAAAATTGAATTTTTTCCCAGTCGATTGGATTTTGGCATTTTTATAGTAATGCATTTAAAAAAGACTTCAACCGCTTACGATAGCATGGCTAGATCAGCGGATCCCAAACTTTTTTGAGCGCCGCCCATATCTGAGTTTGACGACCTCGTGACTCAAGCCTCAAAAAACGTATGAAAAATAACGATTGTATTTTCTTTTTTCAACAAATCAAAGATTTTGGCGGTGCTCTTGCACCCCCTGCACTCCAGCCTCCGACACCACTGCCATAGACGGACATAGAGAAGCAGAAGTAACGCTGAAATTACACAGCTCAAGTTTGGCTCGTCTCTGCACGACCCATTTTTTGACTCTTCTCCAGCTTTGTTAGGATTTCGACCCATACTTCGGAAATCATTGGGCTAGATCAATTGATCAGCTGTTGTGTTAAGCTACCGCGACAAGTAATTCTTAAGTTTAGTGCAGAGCCGTGGTGATAACCGATTGTGGCTTCCTTTTCGCAAATGTACAATCATTTTCACGCTTTGTGTGCACTGAGTGGGTCAAACATATAAAGTTTGTTGGGCATCTATAACGTTCCCAAACTTGCAAAATTGTTTTGTGAATTACTTGTTAATTATATTGCTAACTCTAAATAGCTGGTCAAATACATAATAGTTTTGGGGGAATCCTGCGTAGTGCAAGTAGCACACATGCTTTTTTTGTATACAAAAATGTATACAAATGCTTTTTGTATACAAAAATGCTACCGCAGTAAGATTTTCTAGCGTGTAATGACATAATATCCAAGCGTTTTTCAAAGGCGTTGTGGGACTAAAGCCTTTGCGTTATCGCCTGCAAACATCAACCAGTAACTAAAGAATTGGATAAGATCCAAGTCTTACATATGCGCAAGTTTCGTCAATTCCATGAAAGCAGACTTTCTATTTACCGGCTTAAAATGCGAATATAATTATTCAGAAAAAACGCCAGGAAAAGGCACATTTCATCCATGAAGGTTTAAAATAAGAGGCATTAAATATTTAAATCTTGAGACCCAGTTGTTGTTTGTCGCCCTTATCAAAATTTCTAGGTACGCGCCTAGCAACTGTAGAAGTAAATGATAGGAAGGAAATCGGGGCATCAACACATTACAAAAAGTGACAAACATATGCAAAACGAAAATCAACAGGAATTCTGGCAAGATAACAGGACATTTTTATATTGCTTTTATAGCGAAAAAGATTTCAGATTTTCAGGGATGTTAGACCAAATTTTGGGACCAGTATACTTTAGAAAGCTGACCCAGGGACGTTTTCATGCAAGTTTTGTTTGATATATGTGGACTGATGCATTCTCAGTAAAGTAGTTATCAAAGTGATTAGGTAAAACACCATTATAAAAGGAGTAGGCCTACATGAATTTGGCAACTAACAGTTTAAATAAGTCTAGTACATTTGAAGTTTTGTGCTTAGAATGCAGTACAGCTCTTTTGGTTTCGTCATATTCAAGGGATCTCACATCTTTATGCTGCAATCTAAGTAGTCTTATTGGCCCTTCCCAAGTTAAGTACTGAATAAGTTAAGTAGGAATGAAAAAGTGCAAAGGAAACAGATTTAAGCACTGAAATATCGGTACAATGTTTTAATTTTGAAAAACATTCCACATGATTTGAAGAGTTGTATCACCAACTTTTCAATTTGATGCTTCCAGTTGAGTTTATCAGCAAGCAGTAGCGTGCGCAGAAAATTTTCACGGAGGGGGTTCCATTCAGTGGTGTACGGTGTCATTTGCATTTGGTGTGCGTTGTTTGTGACGTTATAATTTGACGTCATATTCATGTTTTCCAAACCAACGTCTTGGCGAAGTTTGCGCTGATCAGCCATAGCAGACAAAATAAAGACAATTGTTTTGGATAAACTGGACTATCGCGGAACACAACCTTAAACATGCATAGCCTAGTGGACGAAAGGTCTGCTAAAAGTGGTGAAATGGTTTCTGGATGCAGACGATAATCCAGATTCCCACCAAAATCAAATTATTACTTTTTGGCCCATTTACAATGTTCCTAAAATTTACATGCAAATTCATTCCGTGGTATTTGCATTAAGTCGACAAATTAACAAATAAAAGGTATGCGAAAACAATTAATTCCCTTTGCGCAGGTAATAAAGTTTTTGTAAAATACCAAGTTCAAGGGTTTTTTAACCTCAACCCCCCTTGCGTACGCCCTTGTCAGCAAGTATAACCAGCGCCGGATTTAGGGGGGTGGACAGGGACCCCCACCGTGATGTGTTTAGCCATATATGCGACATGCGCGTGCCACTGAAGTAGTTATTTCTAGCGAGGAAAGTTTGGTTGTAGACGCTATATCGGTCGGCCAGACGGCAGCATTCACTTGAATGTTACTTGATATTGTGACGAAACAACTACAGCAGTGGTTCCCAAACTGGGGGTAATATGCGATTCTTCGAGGGGTAACGCAGAACCAAAACCACTTTGTTGTTCTGTATTATGAGCGATTACTGCGAAAAAAATTTTCGACATGAAATGAAAAAATTTTTTATTGGTGGATAATAAGACAATCGCTGCCTTGACTTGGGTAACGGTTCGAACAAGTTTGGGAAACATTGAACTACAGTATTGAATAGTTCTATACCTAGCTACTCACTCTCGTTATATACCACTTACAAAGGTGTCTTGAATGTAGTTCATGTCAGCGGCGTAGCCAGCCCAAAAATTGGGGGGGGAATGTTTGATTTTAGGCGAATAGCACTGTTTTGTTTGGAAAAACGCCCCTCAAAGCACAGAATGACTATATTTTCTAAAAATTTGGGGGCATAGCCCCTTTACCCCCCTGGCTACGCCTATGGTTCATGTGGTATTGCTTAATTCGTTCACGTTATAGAAATAGTAGCTACTCATAGCAAACATAACGGCTTTTTATGATTACTAAATAATCTTAAATTCAAAGCCTTAACTCATTATCTAGCAAAAATAACAACATGCTTATTTCTAAAATAATTTTAGCTCGCTTCTTTGCCATTGTTGTCAGCCAAAATTCATTCACGTTAGGTTAAGGAGTCGGAAATGTTGGAATGGTCGGAAAAATTTGGAAGTTAATAGTCGGACATATTACCTCCGACTCCGCAACCCTGGTGTAACCGACACGATATAGTTACTCAGGTCAGAATTTCAAGCAACTGCGAACGTGAAGCATATCTTCAAACACTTTCAAAGCTAAATTTTTTATCTGTTCTCCAACATTCAGGAGTGTTTTTTCTAGGGTCCGTAATAACAATCTTACAAACGTATCACCAGAGAGTTGCTAGCCTCAGGATATAGGGGCTACGGTCCGTGTCTTCCTACCAAAACCATTATTATAGATAGTATCTCACGCTAACCCAATAATGAATAATCTATTTAATTTCTTGTGGTCATGAAATTCCAAGATACCATGAACGTACATCTCAAAAAGGAAGTTGCGATTACATTCTTAGTGATAACCATGACAAATCCTTAAACACGAAGGGTTTGCTTTGGGATATATTACCTATGATACACCTAACGAGTCTTGAAGAATGCAATTACTTGAAAGTTGCTGTATCACTTCGTTTCCTACAAATGAACATTTCAGCACAATTTTAAATTCTTCGTAAACTTTGCGGAGGCGCGCATCGTGCAAAGGTACGGTATCAAACCAAAAGTCGACGAACTTCACAACAGCGTGGTGTAAACAATAACAAAACTACGGAAATATACTTTTATTAAACAGTTTTGAGGTAACAAGCAGCGGTTTCAAAACATGACCTTTATAAAACCGACTGCAAACACATAGGCTAATACTGCAGATGTATGGGGCACCAACAATTAAATAGCGTCACAACCAGACCATGATATTGAGAATGAAAATACAATATAACAGAATTGAAAAGTATTTAGGTTCGCTGTTGCGGGTCAGCAAAAAACTGTACGTGGGTAACCTTTGCTACTGGCTATTCTGAAGTCGATTTGGAACGTGTACAGAAGACAGTTTGTTAGTTCTAGTAGGCTATATCTATACTTAAAATGCAAAATCGTTGTAAAACACAGTGAAACAGAATAACGCCACTAGCAAATTGAAATCTATGAGTTATCGCCACAGCGCAACTTGTGGCGTATTTTTGAACACGATAAGAAAATATTGCATACTGGAGATGTGACGAAACGGCCTATCGATGCAAATGTCAGGTGAGCTCATTGTACAGAATGTGACCTCAATGACAGGTAAAGCCCTTGCCATAGATATCAAAGGCACAATATGGCCAAGGTTTTGGAAGTTCTAAACCCACCTTCCAGGGTTCCTACACAATTTTGAATGTAAATAACCAAAATTTTTCCAGTTTTAAACTTTTCCTAATGGCATACCATACCCAGGTACAATACAGACACTATAACAGTTAACACGATTAAAGTACAATTATCAATCTTGAATAAAATACAATGAAAATGCATATGTCAAAAGATTGTCAGTAAATTTTTTTTTCCATACTAACAGACTAAAAATTTTTTTCCAGGCTAGAAAATGACCAAATTCTTTTCCATACTTTTCCAAACTCCGCAGGAATGTCGCCCTATCACAACAGGCAGCTTAGTTACAGACTTCAGAAAGAACCCACCAACCTACCGCTCCCAGAAGATAAACACAACATTTTGAGGAACACAACGCGATGACTGTTTAGGTGTTGTCAAACACGCATATTCCTTGATGTACCGCATTAACAAAGAATGAACTTCTGTACCACAAAACTGCTGATCATGAAGCAGTTGTCTATCAAGCAGCAAAGACCTGGACATTTTTGAAAGACAAGACCATAAGTACTTGTGATGTCACGAGCAGATCGATTCACCAGAACGTGGTACAAAGAAATCAATACCGCATCAATCTAAATTTCAAATATACTGCACTAGGTTGAGCGCAAAAAGCATATTTCGATCTCGCCCTGCCACCAGTGGCATAACTGACGGGGGCAGAGGGGCGAATCGCTCCCTCTGGCAAGCTGCTGTAAATGTAAAAAATGGACCCCCACTTGGCTTATATTTCGGGCTTAGTATTCTTTTGGTTTTCAGTAGGTTGTTGTTTCTTGGCATTTTTCGGAGTATTTTCCAGTGATTTCGGGTTTCAGTATAATTATCCACATCCGGATTCACCATCACTTTTAAGTGTTAGCTGGTGGGCCTCCTACAGTGGCCACCGGGCCGCTTTCAGCAAAGTTTTCCCCCCTGGCTGAAACTTCTAATTAAGCCATAGTTGCAATAATTAATTATTGGACATTATCGAAGTTTCGGAAGTGTTCGGCCCCAGCCCTGGAGCGTCGGAAGTCAAACTCAAGTTGCAGCTATTGTCATACACGAAAAATCTACCTACTAAAGGTCAATGCCAAAAATTAGCTACTGCCATCGTAGCTTGAGATCAAATGCTTTTGAATTAAAAATGTTGCTGGGAATACAAATACAGACGTCAAAAAAGAAGCAACATTTTACGAATGGAAGGTTAAATAACACGTAAAAAGAAGCGACATCCAACCGACGTCGTTCACAATCATATAATTCAAAATAATGTTCAAACTGCAACTTACAATAACATATTATTTAAACAACAAACTAACGACAATTGAAAGGAATTGTAACTTGGTTGTCATAATCAGTGTTAGGATAAGGTGTTTGCGGTATCAGTGTAACATGTTCAGCAATTGCAAGTTGCCGACACTTCAGTTTGTAATGAGGGCAACAACTTACAGCTGCTCAGCCTCCTAATAACTGAGAGTACACAAAGGCTCACAAATAACCGTGACAACACACGAACAAGCCAGTGTTTCATTTGTGTATTCGGCTACAGCGCACAAATGATGGAATTCGTCCTCTATGTTATGATAATATGAAATGGATGCATGCAATGGGGCTAACCATGATGAATGATACTTACAGCATGCGAAATGCGAGTTCAACCATGTTTTGAGTAGCAGAGTTGTGAAAGCAAACATAGATTTCTTTTTTCACTGGTTTCTGTACAACTCTACCTATGATCCAGTACTGTAGAAAAGGCTGTTTTGCTTTGGAGTCCGTGGGATGCGTCGGTTTGCAACACTGAAACAATATTCCTTCTTCAATGCAGTCGTCATCAAGAACAGAGCGACATGACAACCGCTGGTGCAAACATAAGACCTGTTTTCGAAAGTTGGAAACCACTTCGTTATGCACAGAAGAACCAACAACCCTGAGATCATGCATGGTTGGAACAATTAAAATGCCACGTAATTTTTCAAAACTAAGGTAGCAAAACAGGGCGTTTTCAACTCCAACTGTTACATTTTGGTATAGGCGAGTTTTATCATACACTGCAACATTTGCTGCATCTCTGATGCCATCCAGTGAATATGCCAAGTCATCATGGTTTACTTGTTTTCCAGAATTCGTACTTTCGGCTGAGCCCTGCGAGCTAAACGACTTTTCTCTGAACAACCCTCTTACAAGTGAAGGAGATGAACTTTCTGGTGCAGAACTGGTTTCTCTGCTTTGCTTGCTTGGCTTCTGAGGAGTATTGCCTGATAGAGCGTTAACACTATCTGGATCAGTACGCTTTGGTTTTAAAGGGGACCCAAAAACAAATTTGCTGCTACGTTGACGCCTGCCAGAGGGTGGTCTGAAGCTTTTCAGAAACGCGTTTGGCATGCGAGTTAATAACCTGCTGGAGTCGGTTAGCAATGGATAAGAGACTGTTTGCAATCTTTTTCGAATAAAATCCTGAAAATGGGCTGTTTCCAAGTTCAAAATAGTAGCACGGGCCTTGTTTACATAAAGTGGGTCAGGCCTGGGTGTGTGTGACGATGGAAAAAGATTGCCATTAAGCTGAAGCAACGTACACAACAAGCTGTGCTTCAAACCAACTATCATCAAGAAGCATCTCCCTTTTACAGCTGAAAACTTATCTTTAGTTCCATCTTTGTGCATTAATTCATTCCATGGAAAAACTTCACGCCAAATAAGAAGCAAACCGACTCTTTCTTTTTGATTAAGACTAAGCAAAGCATGGTTGTAGCAGAAAAGACTTATGTCGCGTTGGTCCTCAACTGGTACATGACTGACAATCAAATGACCATCATAAAAAACACAAGAACCTCGCACAGTGTACAACCGCCTGATGTAGTTGTGACCACTTGAGCCATCCTCAAAATCACACGCTTCAAGTTGTGCTAATCCAGCATTTGCATGAGCAAATAAATCAGGAGTGAGACGGAGAAAGGATGCTTCAATTGGTTTCCAATTAATGGTGTTTGAAAACATTGCATTGGTAGTATCAGAAGAGCCATTAAGAAGTATAATGAACCGAAAAAGATGATCAAGCCTCTGTCGATTTTCTGGTTGAAAAGCTGAAGCAACTGATCCATACATAACTATCAGTAATCTTACAACATTTGCCATTGTAACCTGCGCTTGAGGAAGGGAGTAGCTGGCTGCAGGAAGGCACATCACAAACACTTCAGTATTGACAAAGTGGTATGTGCAGTGCAAAATGTTGTCATCAACAACAATTGTTGAAGTTAATATATTATCACTAAATGTATCTCGCATTACATCTGATAAGGTCACAAATAACCCACGAATCAATATCAGCTTTGATATTATTTTGCCAGTGGTTTCAATTGTGGGAAATACATACAGAATATCATCATTTTCAGCAGCAGTGTCTGAATGAACACTCAGTGTAAGGTAAAACACTCCATGGGGTTCATGTAATCCACATAAATACGAACTTTGTCGTGAAGGATTTANAACCTGAACNGAGATTTCTTGCTGGACATCATTGTCAGCAGGTACTACCACACTACTCTGTGGTTTTCCTGACTGAAAAGTTAACTTTAGCTTGCAAGGGTGAGCAAACATCTTCAGAAAATGTTCAATGTTTGATGCAACAACAGCTTCATCATTGATGGCTATTAAAACATCACCAATAGCAACTTGGCCATTTCTGATGCATGCTCCTCCAGGTACCAAAGCATCCACAACAATCCTCTCTAGATTAACAGGTTGGCAATTTTGTCTCCTTCGAAATTTCGAGTCCAGTGCAATTATGCCAAGCATATTTGCAAGTAGACTAGATTGGGGAGTTCTACTATCCAATGAAGATCTGACTGTCACATACACAGACTTTGTCACTGCTTGATTTCCATCATGATTTTGAGGTACATGTGATACTGATGCTTCAAACTGAGCATGAACAGAGTCATAAGCACCATTGTTTGCATTGCCATTAGCTGGTGAATCCTCAACATAGAACATTTCTCCAGCAGGCATTGGTTCTTCAAGCCATAATGGCTCAGACTCATCTGAAAAGCCACTGTATTCTGAACCAGTAAAAGAAGCATTGTCACTTTCATTTGAACTTTCATACTTAATAACAGGAGCGTGTCTCACAGTTCTATAGTTATCTGTATATCCATTCTGTTGCTGAGAAATTTGTTGATGGTGCTGATGAGAAAAATGGCTAGACATTGCACCTAGATGTGGAATATGGCAGTCTCAATCAAAATAATTGATATTAGTTAACCAGCAAAATATTCAATATGTTTTAAAGCTTGTAGAGTTAGCAGAGTTTTTTCTACAATCTGAAATTCAACATAAATTTTGGTTCAGTGAAACTACTTCACCAAGATAATGGTTATGAACACTGAGCATGCAATATGAACCTAAACAGCTTTGTGAATGCACTTTTTATGAAAATAGCTTCCACATGTGTCTAAACCTGCATGCATATTTAAAAAATTTTCATTTTATGAAGATCCCTACTAAATATTTGACATAAATGTACAAACATAATTATTGTTTGCACATTGCACAAAACTATAGGCAATTAACACCTAAGGAGCTGAGACAAGTTCCACGTTTCTAGCATGACTTAGTAACTCCATAACCCACCAGCCAATTGTGCTAGAGAGCTGTTGAAACCCTCAAAAGATGCGGCAAGTCTTCTAGATTTGATTTTTTAGAAATCGCAAAGTTTTGGATTTCGGGTTTCTTGTGGGTGGTGTCATAAGTGGGGTAAGTTCCAGGCCTTTTTGGCCAAGGTAATCAGGCCCTGTGACCTAACCACAAGTGAAAATTTTTGACACAAGATTTTAGTGGAAACTAGACTATAATCCAAGTCTTTTGAGCCTTTGATTAGCTTTCTAACATTTCAGGTTGAAAAGATAGAGCAAAAAAA
>JGI24022J15233_10007090_pt1 | contig 12293 bp, 9 predicted proteins | sample Ectturendosymbi2_FD_15233 | JGI IMG/M metagenome (IMG submission 15233)
AAATTGCCTTTTCTATGGCAAAGAACAGCGGAGAACAATGAACGTAATCAGAAGTCGGCAGCATGAAATATTCACAGAAACTGTCAACAAGGTCGCCCTTTTTACCAATGATGACAAACGAATCATTCTTCCAGATCGAATAAATACCCTAGCTCACACAGGGAACGCTGGGCGGTAAAAAGAGCTGGGATTTTAATGATGTGGACCCGTAAACATATACAGTTTGATACGGGAATGGCGGTAAAAACAAAGAAATAGAACTGGACCTTTAATCCCACAGACGGTAAAAAGAGCTGGGATTTTAATGATGAAAATGGAGGTAAAAAGAGCTGACCCTTCAAATGCGCTTGAGGTAAAAAACAAAGAAATATAGCTGGAAAACCTACAGTTTGATACTATTGTGAACTGGACAGTCATCGCCGATACATTAACATTTAATCGATTTACAACAGGAATGCTAAGCATAGTTTTAACTTTTGGAAATGGTCAAATATGGCTTGGAATTCCTCCAGTGGTCTTACGAAATATTTCAGTATTCTCCACTTTGTGGTCTGCAATTGCCTCTTCGCGATAAACATTCGTGCTCATTCTGACATTGGGAAAAGGACAGAATGCTTTTGACAATATGTGTGTTTGAAAAATTTTAATTTTATTCTGGGAACTTAACGCGCAGACTCCCTGGTGACCAGTATTCCCTCTAAGGTGCACAACTGCGTAGAACCACCAGAGCATTTACGCAGTGAAATCTCATTCTTGCGCACTTGCAACATTCCAAATTTGATATCGTATACTAGGCCGTAGCTACATTGAGGCAAATGAGGCACTTGCCTCGGTAAACATTCTGGAATGCTCCAAAAAATTTTTTTTGTAACGCTAAACCAAATCATATTTTACTGCGAGACTGTTTTAAAAAGAGCAGCACTGCAGCAACACTCTGTTGCTACCACCAGAGATAGTACCAGCCTAGATCAAATAAGGGCAGGATGTTAGGTTTCCATGAACTACATTAATCTACATTCCCAACCGATTAAGTAATTAACATGTTCGCCTCAGTGAAAGTTTGACCCTTACTACGACCATGGTATATACATCGCATAGCCCTTTCGAAGCGTTTCACTGGTCGTGTGTTCACATGGTTATGAAATTGCATGCGCACTAAAACACACATTTACTCAATGTATAATTTTCTTACAGGGAACACTGCTGGTGACTAACTTCACGAACTTGTGTAACACATTTGATAAATGAAACAAACATTAAATATGAGGAAATAACTCTCTATCAATTTGAGATATTGTTATTCATCTGGATGAGCCACACAAAATATGTCGGCGACGCACAATTCGCCCAACATTGGTAGTGCTGCGATCGGAAATCCCGAGCGGCATGCGCGCAAAGCTGCGCACTGTGGCAGTAAGCAACAATAGAGATCACCCGACGAGATCACTCGATTATTGCTTGTTGGCGCCACATATATATAGTGCTTTTCTTCACGCACGTCCCGTTCGTGGTGAATCACACATTTAACCCAACGCCACCGGAGAGGTTGCAACAGTACAAATTTACGTGTGTTACCACTATCAGCAGTCACTGTCTCACTTTAATACCTGCCAAGACGTCTGCGTTCAACAGTCATGCGGCAATAGTGTTGCCAGATGGTTGTCACCTAAACCTGCTAAATCGCGTCACCAAAAACTGCTAGATCCTGTTAAAACCGTGTCACAAATTTTCAGCTGAAATCTGCTAAAAATAGTTAAAAACTGCTATTTTCGAGCTGTTTAAGATAAACTTGTAAGGCTGTGTATCAATTTTTGGTCTTGCACTCACTATCAATTGACCAGACATTAGGCCAACCGCTTCCTGGCGTAACTGAACCACTTGGAAAAATGATGTGTTGTGAGTTAAAATATATTTTGCCAATGTAGTCTTTGAAACCCAATGCGCTCACTAAGCACAGAAGCAAATCATTTAGGTTTCAACAAGCCGTTTAGTTACTTGTTAGCATCAGTCCCGTCGCCACGGGGGGCTTTGGTGGGCTTAGCCCCCCAAAATAAAGCTCCAATCCCCCCAAAATTGAAACGTGAAACACTATAAACAAGGGGAGTTTGGGTTAATTTGCATCCAAATGATTGTAGGCAGTGAGTTGTGCCTGGTTGTCCTTCTTGTGTTGCCCAATATAAAGCGTCAGAACGAAGGCAAATAATTTTTTGAGGAAGAAGGTGCAAAAGTTTTCATCTCTAACAACTGTTTAAATCAGTCACACCTTTTGTTGTCCAAGAATGATATCCACGAACTACTGCCGTACATCTTCAAACGCCAACCCTAGACAGATCATCAGCTTAGGATACTGTTGCAAGCTGCACTGGTGCAGATAAACGAAGGGCTGTATTTTCGCAGCCCGAGATTGGCGACCAGATTTGAATCCATAGCGGCCAAAAATCACCAAAATACTAGTAAAAGCATTGTTAAACTTAATTATAAAATTCATTATCCAAGAAAATCAGGTAGTAAAAAACAGTCAAGATCATATTTCCTTCGTTTTTTCTTTAAAAATTCATCGTCAAAATAACAAAAACGCTTTGCGATAGGCGGATATACCACCATATTTCATGTAGCCAATTGTTTGGTTTCTTTCCTTTAGGGCTGTGCCAAAGACAGCTCCGAAATCGTCAAATTCATCGGCAAGTGTGCTGAAAACGTCATTGCACAAGCGGCGTCGTTGGAAAAGAGCGAAACATTGGTTACGTTGGATTCCTAGGAAACGTTGAGCCAAATGGTGTCGGAGTACTGAAAATTATTGTGTTGTGAAATTTCGTAACTAAATCCAAACTTAAGGCGAGTTTGGCCGTTTGGCGGAATCTTTTGCCTTACATTTTTTAGGGAGGGCTGCAGCCCGGCAGCCCGTCTAGATGAGCCGCCCCTGCACGTATATATCTTCGAGTTCATTCATGTATTTGTCAGTTCGTTATCATTGCGATGTATGCTTATACTTCACGCGCTGAGTGTGGGAGTGAAGACGTTACACACAATAAACAGTAAACCAATGATTAGTGCATAGTCTTTGTCACATGACCTAAACCCAAAACCTAAGCCCAAAACCTAAACCCAAAACCTAAACCCAAAACCTAAACCCAAAACCTAAGCTCAAAACATAAACCCAAAACTTAAACCCAAAGCCTAAACTCAAATACTAAACCCAAAACCTAAACCTAAACCTAAAACCTAAACCCAAAACCTAAACCCAAAACATAAACCCAAAACTTAAACCCAAAACCTAAACCCAAAACCTAAACCCAAAACCTAAACCTAAAACCTAAACCCAAATCCTAAACCCAAAACCTAAACCCAAAACACAAACCCAAAACTCAAACCCAAAACATAAACCCAAAACTTAAACCCAAAACCTAAACCCAAAACCTAAACCCAAAACCTAAACACAAAACCTAAACTCAAATCCTAAACCCAAACCTAAACCCAAAAGCTAAACTCTTCAAACCAAACCCGAAATGCTAACCCTAAACCGAAACCTAAACCGACACCCTGAAGATTAACCCTAAACCGAAACTCGAAACTTTTTGAAAAATACATAAAAAGAACTCCAATCGAAGGTGTCATCTCCACCAGCTAAGCCAAAAGCAAATGGTGAGAGGCTGAGAGCAGAACCACTGAACACTCGCACAGCAAGCATAGACACTAACACCTCGACAACGTTCACCTTGCTACTAGTAATACGACGTTAACGCTGTATGTGGAATATGGACAAAGGTGGATGCAGTTCGAATAGAAAATAATCCAAGCAGAGCTTTTGCCATTGATGGAAAAATATACACTACCATTCAAAAAATGTGTAAAATCACATTACAATTAAAATTTTTGATGTGGTTAGAATAATCACATCAAAACAACAAAAAGATTATCAGTCCGATCCAGTCCAGCTCCGCCCAATTTTCAAAAAAATTGCGGTCCAATTCAGGCCTGATCCGCCCAAAATTGGCTTCAGTCCTGATCCGTGCTCATTTCTGGCTCACACCCGCGAGGAGCTTTATCAACTCGAGATGAAACTTTGTTTTTCAAATTCAGGATGTAATTTTTGAAAGTGAGACTTCTGTCAAGAGTGACACCCAGGTATGTCGGATTATTCTCGAATGGTAGGAGCTTTCCAGGAGAGGATTCTACATTGAGTTGATACCCTGCACGATAGTTTCTGATGTGGAAAACTGAACAGACAGTTTTGTTGGTGGAGAGCTTTAAGCGTCACTTGGCTAGGTATTCTTGTACAATGACCATGTCCTTTGATAAATTTTTCTCTGACTGACTGAATATGGGGGCTGAAAAGGTCAGCGCGACATCGTCAGCATACAAATATCTGGTAGAAAATGTTTCGGGGAACTCATAAGTGCAAACATTGTACTGGATGGGAGCTATTACTGACCCTTGGGCGACTCCTTTTTTGAGATTTTGCAAAGCTACTGCTTTGTCCGTTATTGCTATGAGGTATTAAAAGATCTGGAATACAGAAGTTTCATGATGAGACTGACATTTTATTGCAATGCAGCAGCATCGACAGTTTCAAATTTAGTCCTTTGTGCCAGATGGTGTCATATGCCGCTTTGAGGTCAAAGAATACCGAACCGACTACTTGGCGGTCGTGGAATGCCTGCCCGCTGTTTTGAGTCAAGCGGCAGACCTACTGTAGTCTACGGTTGATCTGCTTTTCCGAAACCCTGCTTATTGGGCAGGAAGCAGCGGGTCAATGATAGTGTTGGTTCTGTTAAGGATAAGCCAGTGTTTTTTTAAGCCGTTTTTGGGTGTCAAAATGGCACCCTAAAATTTTGCAATGACACCCTAAATACTGAAAGCCTAGGTATGGTTTTGCTTTGTATTGAAGTAAAACGATTTGAGATAAGCATGTTTTCCTGCACGTGGTTATTGCAACAGACGGCTGGAATGTTTTAGGCCGACACAATTTTCTGGCGCAGAAGTTGGAAGCCAAAATTGTAAGTTTGGTATCTGTGCACAGTCATGCGCACCGCTTCGCTTCGACCTCTTGCTACTGCGACAGATTTGTACAGTATGGTGCACGCAGGGGTGTTACGAGGGGGCAGAGGGGTCGCAAATATGCTGGACACAGCTTCCATCCATGCTTCTTGTCGAGAAAAAATTCATTAAAGCGTTAACTGCTTCCTGAATGTCTTCAGAGGCGGTTGTTTCTTCGTATTCCACATAGAGTTCGTTGCAACCGTTTTCCGAGGTTGGGAGTGTCTTTTCCTAAAGGGTCTTGGAATAGTGCCTTTTCCAGCTGTTTTTAGGGCGTTGGTGAATCTTTTGCAGACTTCATCGATGTTCTTTTTGTTTGAACAGGGCAAATGATTTGCCAGCTCGTCTGTGATTTTCTTATATAGCCTAGTGGCCAATCGGCTCTCTGAAAGTTCCATCGTGGTAAAAGTGCCTACGGGTAATGAGAAAAAGGGGTGTCTGAATAAGGCAGGGGCGGTGTTGCTATCGAGGGAATCGGTCGAGCCCTTTTTTTGTGGGCATTATGTTGCTTGGGGTGGTAAATTACTTGGAGATTTAATTCGAGGTCAAGTTGGCCAGGTTTTCGTCGTTAGGGTCGCTTCGTTGATAAGAGCTCGTGGTGGCCGTTAAAATCGCCACTTACAATGTAAGCTATTGCTGGAAGCTTGCGTATGTCCAGGACGGAGCAGGGGTTGGTACACATTTATCATGCATGTATTATGGATTTTGGTGGTGGACCAGTCAGTGTGGGCTCCTCTAGCAAAGGTGACCACTTTAAAGAATCTGATCGAGTTACGGACAAAAGTTACTATCATACCATGGACTGGGCTGCTGGAATAGTAAGCAAGCATGCAGCCGTAAAGTTGCAGAACTTCGGGTTCGTTTTAATGATTTTCTTGTACCAGGACAACGGAGATCTTTTTCTTCGCAAATTCTGTGAATAATTTCGCTNTTAGGATGGGTTCATCCCTCTACGTTGATCTGAAGAATCGCAACAAGTTAATTGCCAAATCGAGTGATTCTTGAAGTGAGAAGGACAGTTGTTGAGGCAACGNGTTGTCAGCATGTTAAGCGTTGCTAATGCAGCTTGTCTCATCCGCATATAAAGGGTCTTTCAGTAGCTCAGCTTGTGTTGTTTACTGTTGTTCGGCCAGATCGAATGCTGTCCTGGGNTGGTGACAAGAATGTACAGCACTCACACCCAAATTTTTGAGGTTCAAATTTTTTAAAAACATGCAGTTTCTCTCACTCCAGGACTCACTAAGAGCCAGAGATGAGCACGGTTCAGGACTGGATCGGACTGGATCAGGACTGAAGCCAATTTTGGCTGGATCAGGACTGGATCGGACTGCAATTTTTTTTAATTGGCGGATCAGGACTGGATCGGACTGAAAAAATTTCTGTTGTTTTAATGTGATTTTTCTGAAAATATCAAAAATTTCAGTTGTGATCCAATTTCACAGGCTTGCTAAATGGCAGTGTATATTTGCCATCAAATGCAAAAACTCTGCTGGGACTATTTTGCAGTTGGAACTGTATCTACCTTTGTTCACATATAACGTTGAGGTCTAGTAGCAACGTGAGCATAGTTGAGTGGTTAGTGTCTATGACTGCTGTGCGATTGTTCGTTGGTTCTGCTCTCACCATTTCCTTTGGCTTTGCTTGTAGAGGTTACACCTGTGATAGGAATGCTTTTAATGTACTTTTTCAAAAAGTTTAGGTTTAGAGTTTATGTTTAGGGTGTCTATTTAAGTTTCGGTTTAGGGTCTACGTTTAGGGTTTAGGTTTACGGAATAGGTTTCGGGTTTAGGTTTTAGGTTCAACTTTTAGGTTTTGGGTTCAGATTTGAATTTTGGGTTTAGGGTTTTAGGTCATGTAACAAGAACCTTACATTAATTCAAGTGCATCGTACTTGTGACTTTACCAATCCAAGCAATCGGATTCTCCTAATTGCAAAATAACTCCAGCAATGCTTTCCCCTCTGATGCATAATAGACACTTCCTTGTTAAATTTTGGAAATGCCAAAAGGCTGTGTCTATTTTGCCGCATGAGGCAAAAGCACTGCTGGAACTATTTTGCCGTTAACCAATAACATTTGGCTGAAGGCAAAATAGCTCCAGTAGTTATTTTGTCTCATGAGGCAAAACAAAAATGCATGATTTTACATTGGCGGATCAGGACTGGATCAGATTCAATTTTATCGGATCAGGATTGGATTCAGACTGAAAAATTTCACAGTCCGCTCATCTCTGCTAAGAGCAGGTTTTCTATCACAGTCTCAGAGGCAAACCATGCTGGTTGGCCCGATATAAGTGCAAAGGCTGATCTTTGTGTTGCCAACTGGTGGAGTCTAGCACGAGAAATTTTTGATTTTAGCTATTTTTCCAAATTTTAGTCTTGTTTTTCACTATCAAAATTTAGTAACAGGTCCATGAGAGGTTTGCCAAAATACGTTATGAAAGGTGTTCGTGGAGAAAAATTGAGAAGCCTTGACTTAAGACAACAACTGGTTCTCGGGAACCCTTTAACGCCCGCACCGGCCACTACAGTCCGAGATGAGCGGACTATCATATTTTGCGATCCAGACCCGGTCCTGAATTTTTAAAACTCAGTCCAAGTCCAACCATATTCAAAAGCTTTAAGAAATTTAAAATCCAAGTCCAAATAAAGTCCAAAAAAATTTACAAAAACAGCTTTTTAATGACAAAAATTACACAATTCTTTTCCATTAACTCAGTCCAAATCCGGTGCTGATTCTAAATTTATAAAGCATATACAGTTCCGATCCAATCCCAAATCAACAAAATTGATCATAGTTCGGATCCAGTCCAATCCAAGTCCAGTCCAATGCTCTTCTCTGACTACAGTCGCCAGCAAACCGTTGATCAGGCATAACTCTTGAACGGATCGGGGTAGAGAGTCAGTGAAAGCATCCTTGGATCCACGAGACAGCCAGGCATTGAGCGGGAATGACAAAAACATAGCTTTACATTTGAAATTTTTGAGAAAAATCTATATTTGTGCATTTTCTTTACTAAATTTTTGGTAAAATTTTGATAAAATCCAAAAACACCTTCCTTGCGCTCCATTTAGCCTTTCTGATCCGGTTTTTGCGTTTGGCCGACAGCCGGAATACTCAAAAACTGGATCCTTTCAAAAAAGACGGATCGGGCCGTTTCGGAGGAGAAAATTAGATGGTCCAAAAACGTAGGTCAGGAAAATTGATTTCTAGATCACGTTTTGGTGTCCAGATGACACAGTACAAGGGATAGTGACTTGCTGAGTGACTTAAAAGATTCTAGGAGCTACTCTGAAGCTTTAGAGACCTTAATTAGCCTGCTAGTCTAAAAGGCCTGCTAGTCTAATGGGAAGTTGTGGCCAAAAATAGACCCTGAAAACTACTCAGCCACCTAGTTGATGTTTTGATTTTTTTCACAAATAAAAATGTCCTGTCAATAATTTGGCTTGAAATTTGGTGGGATGTAGTAAAACGGCTAAATACACCTCTCCTGCAAGTTTGGTGGGGTTGGTGGGTGCTGGCTGGCTGGCAGAAAAGTGACTTGAACCTCAAACTACCCCCGAAATCCGTGTTTTTTACCCCTTGGGCCCCCACCAAAAGAAATGTCAACCTTTTTGGTTCTTGCGAATCTGTCGAATCCCATCACTGCTCCCACCCTGTAACTTCATCTTATCTTTTGATTACAACGCTTTATTAGGCAAATCTCAATACAGTTGAAACTAAATGACTTTTTTGTCAGCCCTCGAAGTATTCATTGTTCAAAACTTTTGTTCAATTGCCTACACATTTCAAAATCAATGTACTCAGCTGCGGTTTCCTGTTCATAACAGACCGCTCATTACAGACCACGTTAATAACAGACCGATCATGAGAGACCACGCCAGCAGATTGGAGACTATGTGTGCAGAAAGGAACACAACGACATCCCGCATCCCTCCTATTTGGACAAATTGTCTCGGCAACGCGACTAATTGGGATACCAAAATTGCGATATAAAGGTTTGTGTACCATTAAAAGCTCTAAGTTTGTCGCAAGCTTTCGAGGAATCAGCCGACTGGGCTCTGCTTTCATCTTTTTGTGACGATCCAAATTTGCACATGCCTGTATTCAAGTATCTAGTCTCCACAGACGTGAAGTAAGTCCATACCTATGTGGAGACTACTTACTTGAAAGATGTGTGTAGGCGCGAAATGCTTTCCTACGGCATTCCCCAGCACCATGGACAGTGATGCAGATCGTTCCAAGCGGAGAAAGATCATCCATTTTGGTGTACATTCCGCAGAGCAAGTTCGTGTTCAGCAACGCCCAAATAAAAGAGACCACAGATATATGACAAATACAACAAAATGTTTTGATGCATGCAACTTTTGATGCATAAGTATAAACTGTCCATGTGAAATTTCCAATTTGATATTGAGTAAAATCAGAGTTTTTGTTCCACAAACGATAAAAATTTGAGGACCTTTTGTGGACCTCTACGCTTGTGCAGGCGCAACTACAAATGAATGCCAACAAAATCAAGCAATTCTTGCAAAACGTTCTGGACTGTGTTTTGCAACACGTACCTTGCTGTATGCCGTACCCTGTATTGAACATTAAGTCACAGACAGAAGAAAACAAGAATGTCATGACCAGATTGCTACTGTGTGTAAACAACATGCGAATTCCAAAAAACTTTCGTTTCCTTCTTGGCAAGAAAATCTGCTACTTCTAATTGATTTTAGCACAAAATTCAGCTTTATACGATACATGCAAGCTAATACTTGTATTTTTGCGTTGTTTCAAAGCTTAAGCGCGCAACACCGGTAAGATCTTGTAGACACGCGCCTCTCCTTATCACGAACTTAAGCCAGCCCACCTCGCTCTTCTCCAGACATATGAAAGCTTTCTCAGGCAACGGTAGCGGAACGTTTACGGCTATAATGAAAAAACTACGCTCACTTGCGATTTATGCAAGCTCGTAAGTCAACCTCACGGTCGAAACTGATAAAGGGAAGTCTGTTGTTCATCTAGGCCTAGCCTAACATTTCCATCCACTTACTTCAAATGTTTGAAGCTTATTACAGTTGTAGACGCTTCCACTTTGTGTATCTTATGTAACACTTCTGCATGATGGTGGGATATTGAAAGAAATTCCTTGCGTGTTCTCTTAATATTTCTTTTTTGCGCGTGTGTTCTAACGCCTCTTCCATTGTGTGTAGAGATTTCTCTTCTACTGGGGTTTGCACATTTTGTCTACCACTGCTAATCCATGAGACACGGACCTTGAGTCTGAGCAATGGCATATAGCACTATGCCTTTAGTCTGAGATAAAAAATGGGCTCTTGTTTCAGACCATTATTGTTTCGGGTTTCGCCAAAAGTGACGAAACACAGGCGAAAAATTTTGTTTCTTCCTTGATCGAACGAGGGAAGGTGTTTCTGAGCAACCTCCACAGTAAATTCAGTTTTGATGATCGTGACTCAAAAAGAATATTGTGCTTGTTATCCAGCTACATGATATTACAAATACATCTTTATTTTTAGTTATTGTGCATGCGCAATCAAACAAGTTAAGTTTCCATTTTCCTCTTTGGTGGCCTTAAGTGCGATATTTTCCCGACCCAGAAAATACCGGAGGGCGTGAATATTTTGGGACAGCCTCCTACGTCTTTTTGATCTGCATTCACCTTTCACTTTTCAAGAGAGCAGCAACTGGCTGCCATTGCTTATGATCAAAATTTTTTCAAGGCTGTTTTGTGCTGCTTGGATCGTAACGGTGATCGGTACATATGCGTAGCCAGGGGGAGCCTATGGGGGCCATGCCTCCCCAAATTTTTAGAACATATAGTCACTTTGTGCTTTGAGAGGCGGTGTCCTATACAAAACAGTGTTATTCGCCTAAAATGGAACATTTTGCCCCCCCCAAAATTCTTGGTCTGGCTACACTAGTGGATCGGCAATCGCTTTCCTAGCTTTTTCGAAAGAAACATTCTGCTGTACAAAAACAAGTTCCTGGGAGATATTCTAGGCAAGAAGTCATCAGTCAATTGCAGTAAGTCAAGAATTTGAGACTTACTGACTTCCAGCACACAAGATGCTCATCTTAACATACTTGTCCACAGTGTTTTTTAAGATGTTTTGAGGGACCGAAACTGTCTTTAGAAACTCTGCATAACCACCAGCAAAATACACTAAAATCTCGCTTTGTGACCATCTCGGTATTCAGATGAAATAGTTGCGGTCTCTCAAAATGTCTTAACGGTCACCCAAGGTCAAACCTTAAAAAATCCTGCTTGTCCGAAAGACACTTCGCCCAACGTCTGTTGCTCTGGCAACAGGCGCACAACCAGGGAGGGGCATTTGCCCCACCGAAATTTTCAAAACATTGCATAGCAATTTTGAGATTTGCAGAAAATTTCAAATAATAAAGTTGAAATATTGTATTCTAATCATTTTTAAGAAAAGTCTTATTAAAATTTTTCTTTGTCTTACTGGTTAATTATCTCCTTAAAAGATGAGACAGGCCATTTTATTGAAAATTTCGTAAATGATTGGCATTTAACCACAAATATGCTGGAATTGGGAGATCGTTTAAAATGTTGGTAGCCTATGTCTAAGGCATTTTTTATTCTTTTTTCGTGTACAAACTCACTCTGAAAATTTTCAGAAATACAGTGTGTGCGTACGCTTTGATTTTGCTTCTTGTCGTCTTCTGATGAAGAGAGTTTGCATACACTCTTGAAACGTCAACGATAAATACTGCATTACTATCACACCAGCGGAGCAAAGTTTGCACCTAGTAGACTATGCCTGGTGACAGATCGGCATACTGGTATGTTCACATTGTGTTAGCTTTACGTTTGCCTAGTGTTACTGTAGGCTACTATTGAAGCATTTTTCCATTTCATGTTCAGTGGTTAACCGTTGCTGGGGTTTCACAGCCAAGCTCTACCGTTGCAAGGGAAATTCGAACTTCATAAGAGCCTAAAAGTTATTAGGTGTTATTGAGTTATTCCTAGCAAAAGTGGCTAGGCCCACCCACATCTGGTGGCGAGTCTGGCCCAACCATTCGTAACAGAGATGAAGTTGCATTCCTGTCAAAAGTATTTTAGTTGGCAGACGAAGTGGCGTGTCTACGATTGACACAATAGCATCATTGATTAAATATATCCTGACATTCACACTAATCTCTTGTATCTGACAGCTTCACCACTCGCAATATCGTCTGCAGAAATTATCTCACAGCAAATATATTCAACTGAAGTTTCAAAAATCT
>JGI24022J15233_10007096_pt1 | contig 12289 bp, 3 predicted proteins | sample Ectturendosymbi2_FD_15233 | JGI IMG/M metagenome (IMG submission 15233)
CCGGTTCGGTTTTTCCGAAACATTTTGCTTCGGTTGATTTTTTAGTCATTGTGTTTTCGTTTCGGTTGGTTTCAAAGTCATTAATGATAAATCTTGTTAATATATCGTAAAACTGAACAAACTTTTCTCAAGAAACGTCATGTTGTTGCAGAGTTTGGAAAGGTTGCTCCTTAAATGTGCTAATAATCATTTTCAGATAAGCTTGAAATTTTTGCAGTAAAGTTTTAAAAACAGATGGAAGTTGGCATTACTTATAACAGGATGTTATGCAATGATTTCACTGGTCCGGTCCGCTTCAGATTAAATATGCCTGAAGTGTCCCTGAAACTGAAACGAGTTTGACACCCCTGTTCTACAGGCTTCCAACGTGAGTAAATTCGCATCGCAAACATATAAGGCAATCAACCTAAATTACCTGACATGTAGCAGAAAATTGTGGTCAATAATGCCAAAACTCTGCCTTCATTCTCCATGATTTTCAAAGTTTCAATACTTTTCATTTTTCTGTCTATCTTGTTGAGATACGTGCACAATAGAATATAACATTGTTTTTCGGCATACTTGGTTAAAACCTGTTATTCATGGAAACTCTGTGGATGTGACTGGGTTGATTGACACACGTGTTTCAATTAATGAACAAGGGATGAAGATATATATTTCACTTTCAAGCACACACGTTTTGTGACCCAAGGGACTCAACTAACCCTGCTGGGAAACGCACTATGCAGACCAAGCTACATTTCGTGGCACGCACCTGCAACTGCGGATGTTTCAATTGTCCCTGAGACCATGATCGCCGCTTTCGAAGTTTAAACTCCTTGAAAAATAACTGATGAATTTGTAGTGCAGCGCAAAACCACTGGTGGCCCTTTGGAGGCCATGCAAGGTCTTTGGACTTTTCTGCCATTGATTGGACCTTAGAATATGCTTTTTTCGAGGAAATCCGCTGAATTATTGATATTTAAATCGTTTGCATGAATTTTCGTGAACGGCAAAAATCCCCAATAACTTGTGAAAAAACAATTAACATTCAGTAAATGAACAACTGCGCACAACTCAGTATTTCATGATTAAGGAAAACTTGTGCAAATTTGACTGTCATTTTAACAGGGTAATGCGATCTCAGAGCGTTGCAAATTTTCAAATCAAACACGGGTTTTAGGTGACTTTAAAAGTTTATTTCTATCACTCGATAAACATGGCCTTAGTCTGGTTTAAAACTTGAAGCCCTTTAACGTTTTAGCTAGGAGCAGTGAAGTTGGTACGCTCATGAACCCCAATGAGCTCTTTTAATTCATGTTTCTGATACTCTAATGGTTAGGGTCATGTGATGGCGTAACAGAGATTAGCAAAGGTTTAGTCTGTAATAAGCAAATTAACAAGACCAGAAACAAACGACATCTGCTTCGTAATGAACTCTTATACACGGCATTAATTGGAAGGAAGTTGTAATGGTGTTGACATCTGAATAAATGGCTTTATATAGCAACAGCTCTTGTCATGCGATAGCTGCAGAGAAATTGACATCCGCCGTGAGAGGAAATAAAGAACGCAGTCGAGCTGCTGCAATGACAGGCACTAATGTGTCCCGACGATGCGAACGTTTATGCTGCCTGTGCAAGAAACCAGTTAAATTCGTTTTTATTTTTACACGAAAAAGATACGAATTTAAACCGCTGGACTCCAACCCCCTCAAAAGTTCTCTATGCACCGAAAATAACTTGTATGATGAAATGGTGCATATGAAAAATGCCGAAACGTTTTCCGCTTTATAAAACTAACTGATTTCCACGTTGCAAATTTCCAGATACACTTTATTTTTCTACATACTTTAACACCCTTTTCTTCGAAGAAGATATTTTTCAGCTAAACAACTTGTTGCCATGGGTGGTTATTGAGGTAGTGCGGTGCCAAACCATGACAAAGCCCGCAAACTATATCTAAATGTTTAGCATACATTGCCCTTGGTCACTTTTTGCTTGCCCATGCATTTCAACGAAGCCTGGACGTGTGCGAAGTTTCCCCTGGTGATTGTATTGGGTGGGATATGTTGCTGAAAGCTTAAGTATTCACAAGAAAGTTTATTTGACACTAACCTTAGCACGCTGTCTTAAACTTGTAGGAGACCATGTCAAAAATACGGTATAGCCAGGTTGCTTTGGCGGTAGATAATGGGGTTGTTGTTGCAAATTATTGAGAGTGTGATGGGTCATATTTTTGGAAATTGCGTGAGATATGTAGGAATTAAAATTTCACCTTCGCTGCCTTGATCTCTGTATTGCGATTTGAACAATATCCAATATATGCTACAGCAGGGGACGGCTCGCGAGCCAGATGTGGCTCTTTTGATGACGGGATCTTGCTCGCTTGATATTTTCTTGATACGATTGTTACGAAAGCAACTTTTTCTGTAATTTTCTACAAAGACATCAGCAACATCATGCAGCACCAGAAGTCGCATTAACAGTACGAAGCATGTTACTAAGGATAATTCAGACATTTACCATTGTTTAAAATTGTTGGTTTTGCTTAAAACTGCACGCGTTAGTAAGTTAGTTGCATTAAGTGTTCAAAAATATTACATGGCTTTCACGGAAACACAACTAAAAACATGTACGTTTCATGGCTCCCTTAGTCAAAAAGGTTCCCGACCCCTATGCTATAGACTAACTCACATCCAGTATTATTATATTTGTCCCAGTCACACACGAATGCTGAATGCTTTTTTTGAAAAGAACAAATCACATGTACTTTGTTTTCATCACCAGGAATGTTCGCTTCGTTAGACGAAAAGAAACACAAATGACGTAGTTACAAACAAACCGTTTACAAGTCACAAACCTGTACAAGTGAAGTGGGGTGGCAAGGAGAAAAAAGGAGAAATGTGCCACAGAGAAGAAAGGCGCAGACACAAGCACACAAAAAGATCAATCAGAAAGATAAACAGACAAGATCACAAGGAGTCGCAATCAGAACCGTCGCCAGAACGTCGTCAGGGGACTTTACGTTTGTGCAGGGGGGCTTGACATTCAAATTTGACAAAACGTTCCACTAACTTATAGTGTTTCATATTTCAATTTGGGGCCTTAGGACTTTGTTCGTGGGGGCTAAGCCCACCATAGCCCCCTCATGGCGACGGGACTGGTCGCAATGGTTTGCAAATAACAGGAACAACACGAAAAACAACGTAAAAAACAACAAAAGCGGTGATTTGCTTTGAAATAGTGTTGTGACCATTGGTAAAATGTTATAATTTTTTTCCGTTGTTGCATGCCACCGGCTGAAATTCTCAAATGGTTGCTGTGATGCCGTGAAAGAAATGACATTTTTCAGACACTCACATGTTTGCCTTCTAGAAGACTCTTTTCACAGGTAGCGAAAGTTGCGATATTAAAAATCAGACCTGAAGCGAATTCGGTAATCGAACGTTGTATTCACTTACAACTGCCAGTCTCTCCAAACAGAAGATTTAAAAACTATTCAGTCAAAAACGTTTACAGCCGCTCGGAGGATTGGTTTCAACTCGTTCAAAGCTATGTTCGACGGTGGTTGGACTAAATTGAAAAAGAGAATAAGAGCTTGAGACGACCAAGCCCCGCTGACGAAACGACCCGCAACCAAACCTTTCCGCGAATTTACGTTTACACTCCCAGCGTGAATCAGCATCACTTTCAAAACACTTTCAAAACATTAAGCGTAACTCGTGCTGCCGCGCCGCATTCAGCTTTGTTTGCGTTATGCAACGATCAGTGTGATCTCAGCTCCAGTTAGTGAAGGCTGCAGCCTTTCGGTTCGCAGGGCGGTGTTAACTTGCCGTGCATTGTGACTTGCTGCCCAACAGTTTTTACGTAAACGGGTTCCACCACAGTAATGAAGCATAAACAGACAAGAATTTGAATATAATCCAAAAAATGGCGCTTATGAGGAGTAGGTGGAGACATTTTTCTTGCTGTATTTGAAAGATTTAATGGCGAAAGTAATCCATCTGGAAGAGGCCATTTTATACCTTTCGAGGAAACACTGGAAAACCACGTAAATTTTGGCAAATTCCGTGAACGTACCCTGTAAAAAATAAACACAACAAACGGTATGAAAATCCAGAGGAATGGAGTTTCATCGAGACAATCTGTTTTCTCTCCCCATCCTGTCACAAATCTCCTCGACCCCCCTATGGCAAATAGCAAATTCAGCAGCAGCATGACTGTGAAACGTGAAAAAGCTTTTTGAAATCGTTCGTCACGAACTGCGCCGATACGCGGTACTGGCGTCGGTGTGTTAGAGATAAATGTCGACGCAGCGTCGGTTTTGAGATTTGCAGTTCTGCTGCGCAAGCTCTTTTTCTGAGACCCTGAAGACCAAGTGTTGCTGCAACAAACAAATATCCAAGTTCAACCCGCAAATAAGACTGCGCCTCTTTGATGTGTGGCATAGTCTTGTTGCAACCAAACCGCCACAATCTTGCGGTTTATGCAGCAGAACGGATATCCGTGGGTAAAGCTGCACTGTAGGTGGCACGACTGATGACTGATGGCAACGCCTTTCCCTGAGGAAAACATTTCATCGCTGTGTTTGGCGTTTCGAGCGGGAGAGCGCGGTGTAGCTGAGCAGGCCTGCGTTTTTTATCTGCCATAGCTGCCAGCAGCAAAAGGATATATCGCGTTACCGGAAGCCCGCGTTGATCAGCTGCAGATTCATTCAAAGGGACAAAACAGCAACGAGTCAACTGAGGTCGTTTCAAAATTCAATAAGCAGCTCCACGGGGCGTCCTTATACATGAAGCTTGCGTGAGCATTGCGTTGCATTAGCTTGCTACTGCCAGTTCGCGAAGTTTCGCACAAGTGAAAGTGACTTTTACTCTGTAGGCTGTCGATCGAACAGTATTCATTTGTTCAATGTTTTGAATTTCCTCGATGCTTGAAACGCTGCGGAACATTCCTCAACACAGCAGCAGGTTTAGTTCTGGCAAAAACATGATATGATTGAAATTACAGCAAAACAGAATTGCAAACAATGAGGAATTCCGGGAACTCGCTCTCCTCCAACTGATCATAAAATCACTTTTCCAATTATGACAGTAATCTTATGGTGTGTATTTTCAAATTTTTGTAACCATACTGTGCTAACATTTAAAGTGACGCACGTAGATTGATAGAACTGTTGTTAAAAATCCGGTTTGACTTGTATTTCCGGTTTAAAATTAGTTTTAGGCTAATTTGCTCTGACAAAATAGACTCTAGCCCATTGGCGTAGCCAACCAAAATTTTGGGACGGGCCAAATATTTTAACTACAAGCGAGCAACAGTATTTGGTTTAGGGCATCGCCTCTCGACGCACAGAACGACAAGATATGCTAGAAATTTAGGAAGAATGGCCCATTTAGGCCCCCTGGCTCCGCCTATGCTCTAGCCTCAGGTAGAAACCTGGACTTACCGGATCGGTTGGTAAAGCGTCAACACAAAAACGTGGCTGTTGACCACAAAGGGCGCAGACAATGCCTTAAGTTCCATTGTCGAAGATTTTAAAAGTAATATTAGAAGCTTGACCACCAAATTATTAAAGGAAATTTGACCTAAATGTAGGTAGAAATTTCAAACACGTTTTTGCTGCTTGGCCAAACAAAATTTTGCTTTAATGTTTTGCCCTGGTGTTTGTAAAAGTAATGGATGAAGACTACCATATTTACATTGTCTACTGTGTGATAATAGCTGTGGTAAACGACAAATTTCCCCCCTAAGCCTTCTTGCGCGTAACGTAGAGGAGTTGGGCTTAACAGTTTTAACTGAAATGACTGTACGCCGACTTGGTCGGAGCAAAGCCAACAAACTCAGTTGGAAAACATAGCTGGAAAAAAGAGGAAAAATCTAGGATGAAAATATCACAATGTTTAAACCCAACTCGATATTTCTGAAAGCTCCAATTCGTTAAGCAGAAACATTGAGCAAAGTGACTATGTTCTGTGGAATTACATGGAGCTTTAAGGCCCTATGAAACATCAGGAGGCATAGTTTATGATTTTGCACTGTAATACAGCATTTCAGTTTTAACGAAAGGCAGTAGTCATTCCTGTTCGGTGTCTATATTTTGCAATATTCACGAAATTCTTTTTAATTTGAGTTTAATAACGATTGACCTGGTTCGGCTTGCTAAGAAAAAATATTGTACCCGATTTTGTGAAGTTGCAAGTCAAATGTAGTTCTTCTAATGAAATTCTATTATTTCTACTGAAATTCTATTAGAATACGGGACTATCTTTGTATCTTTGTATTGATTCAAGTTGCAAATCAAATGTAGTTCTTCCACTGAAATTCTATTATTTTCTATCCAGACGTTTTGAAGCATGGCGCCTGACCAATACGCCAGAATAGCAAGCATGGCAGTACGTGAATGACGCTCTACCGTGGGTTTTAATCTATCGTATATTCCTTACAATTGCAGTTGTGTCCTTCAATCTGCAGGGCATTTCATTCATGGCAGTAAATATGAATCTGCATTCCAAGTGCTATTCAGCGGTTTGCCTTTTCCAATTTACACTTTGAGTTTTAAGATCATTTATTTTTAAGTATTTTACCTTACTCTTTATTACATATTTAAAAGAAAATTTAAATGAAGTGTTACTCAACTCCCGATGGTTGGTATCACCCTGCATTTAAAAATGAAAACGAAACTTGTTGATATCTGTGATATATTTTGTAAATGATTTTTATTAGGTTTCATTGCAATTCACTTTGATTGGCAAGCAGGGGCAATGCTCTAGATTCGAGAACATCTATTATGAAAACATTTTAACTTGCATACAGAGCTTGCAACTTGTTGCTGATGATTCAAACACTTCGGTCCACCCAAACGGCTATAGTTAATTTTCTCAATTCAGCATAATGGAAAGCCTGAGTGTTTCGCATTCACCCTGAATGGGAACAATGTCAAACAAGGTTTGGTTTGAAGCATGCCAGCATTGCTGGATCAAACTTATAAAAGAATTAAGTGAATTAAAGATGCAAAAATTGTCTTGATTCTTGGGAAGAAACGCTTCCTACTAAGAACATCGCCTCAGGCGGCGTTAGAGTTTTTTCTTTTAGTTATATCTGTTTATATTTGTGCGCATTACCCCTTTGGCAACTTAATATTTCCTGAGGACACTACTTGCAAGTCCACTTCTGCAGTCTGGGCAGAAATGTTTTTATGAAAAGAATAAAGAGAAAAGCCTTCGTGAAAATAAAAAGCTAGTAAAACGAACAAAGAAAGTTGCAGGAGTTTACCATAACGTGGTTTACCTGTAATTGAATCCAATTATTACTGCACGTCTTCTTTGATTGTCAGTGATCTGGCAAGTTCGTGTGTTAGTTCCTCCCCCAGCGTGGCGTGCAGCTGTTGGATGTAATCTGCAGCTGCGAGAACGATGTCCAATCTGGTAACAGGCTTGTCTCGACACGAGGGAATGATGCTGCGCAGCATACGGTACAGGCACCTGTAAATAAAGTTTGTTCGACATCGTATTTGGTAAACGCGACTCTCAGTCAGTTTCAAGTCAACAACAGTGCGTTGACCTTTACTGCACAAGCGCAGTAGACGAGTGATCGAGCTACATCACTGATGCTCCCTAAAACCGAACGCTTGCACCTCGTGTGAATGACAGATCTCCTCGGTGAAACTCAAAACGTGGGATTTTGCAATATGGAGCCAATTTATGAGCACTGATTTCTATTTTTTTGCTTGCAATTGAAAAGAGTTTCTAGTGTTTTGCATATCGGTTCGTCGTCACCAGAACAAATCCAAGTTTGATTACTACGGCATACATGATACACAGCAACAAGATAAAACATTGTCATATTTATCAGGATCGCGATTGGCAATATTTAGCAATGGCGAATTAAACGTGAGTTTGTTTAAAACAATCCATTTTGATATTTGACAATGCTAAATGTCCTTAGAAAATCTTGTTGAAAACTCACCTTAAGGCGTTTCTGAGAAGATATTTTTGATTGACTGCAATCAAAAGTAAAGGCGTGCTTAGGCGGAAAATAAAACTACTGATTTGAAGCTTCTCTGCGACTTCCCACCGCAGAGCTGTTCGATTGATATCAATTGCGTTGTTTCGCAGTGGTGGAAGGCAAAGTTCTCTTTGCGTAATTTACAGCTTGTAACTTACGTAGCATGAAAGGTGATTGTCAAGCTGGCTTGCAGTCGCAAAATATGGTAATTGCTTGCATTATGTTTCGCCCACTCGCTAGTAAAACTGTAAAATACGTGAAATGTGCCCACAGAGGATCTTTCTGAGATATCAAAACTTAGTGTACTCTTAAACGTCTATCCTAGGAGTCTAAAGAAAATTGACACCAAAATTGTCATCGATATTTTAAACAATTCGTCCAGATCTTTAGCAGCAATAGACACTCAGTGGTGATTCTAGAATGAAAAAAAACTTGGGGAGCCACTGCGGGGGCATGGAAAGAAGTATGGGGGCCAACATAAATGTCTCTCCTGCGTGGTGATTTTCCATTGTAATGAAGATTTATTTGCTGTGATTAAACGTATCAAACCCAACATAGGCTTGTGAATATCCTAACAACTGCCGCCGGAAAGTCTTCAAACCGTTTAAAATTTTGCGGGATGAAAGTTATCTGCTGTATATTTAAATCAAACGAACTTAAACATGAAATTAAGCACAAAACTGGGGGGCCAAGCAGGGAGCCAGCCAAAATCTGGGAGCGTCATGGCCCACCTTTAGAACCGCCACTGTAGTCACCGTTCAAAAGAGCTAAGCAAAAATTAGTGGAAATATTGCATAAATTGCTAGGATGTGTTTAAGTAGCAGAAACTTTAGCATAAAACCTTTAGTAAGATAGGCCGAACCATTGCTTGATGAACCGAATGCAAAAAATCTTCAGTATTTTGTTCTTCCTGTGAAGTTGCATGGGAGCAGCGTCTTACGTTTCTCAAGCTACGACTGTAGAAAACATTTTCTACTTCAGTAGAAAATTTTGCGAGTACATTGACGTTTTCACACATTATCCATTTTATGTACATAGTGCAGCCTACTCAATACGTTTCCCTAAAAAACACGAAAGATTCTATTTGTCAGTTTCAAAGCAGCACGATGAATAAACACGAACATCATAATGAATGAAAATCAGTAACAACACTGCCAACAGCGCATTCATGAACCAAAACGTAACGGAAAGTGGTCGTCAAAAGGAACACAACCTTGAATTGTAGGTGCAAGCCGCCTGCAGTAATGGATCATATTCATCATATCACTAATCATATGATGCATCACACAATAATTGGAAATGTTTTAAAGTTTTCTAAGTACAACAGGAAATAGCAAGTTTAACAGAAAGAGGATGTACCAATGCCTCATTCGCAAGACGCTGTTATGAAAACACATGAGAGATGATAATTAATCACATATTGGTATAACAACGCATTTTGCTGAAAATCGTGAGAGAAAGCCTCTTGTGGCAGATGCTTTCTTTAGTAACGTTAAAGGTTGTTTTGCTTTGTTTTATCAACAGCAGCTCGTTTATCAGCTGTAATCCAGCGATATATAAAAACACATTATTTGGGTTTCCTCAATGGAAAGAGTGTATAAAACATAACTTTCATTCACACCGTGAATGCTGAATTTCTTGTTTCAATCAAACCAAGCTTTGCCCATAGCATTACGTCAAATCTAGCTTATTTTTGTGTCGCCTTTTGTAAATAATTCTTTCTGGTATATACAAGCCTCTTGTATGCGATTTATTGCCATGATTTTTTTGTACCCAAAATCAAAAGGATTTTCACATGCTACAGGCAGTATATCCGCTTTGAAAAGTTATTTTTGGTTTCATCAAATTATGAATCAAATCTCTTCAACAGTGAGTGTCGGAAGGGGTGAGCCTTGACTCCCCTAGATTTTGAAAATTGATATTTTCCTAGTCAGTTTTTGTAGACGAATGTTTTTCTGTTAGTTTTACTAACAACAGTTTGTTACAGACTCGAGATCCATATCACAGACACAATCATACAACACAAGAACACGAAAATGGTTAGCCATAGATTAGCGCATTACAGAATCGGTGTTTGCACACGACCAACACTAATAGGAGCAAAACACCTTAATAGCGCCCAAACTGATTCACCCATCATAATGCAGGGATCCAGAATTGCGAGAGAAATGAAGCCATTCTAACACCAAAACTTTCTGGTAAACAGCTAACAGAGAAAACGAATAAAGTATAAGATAAGTCCAATGGGTGTGCACATTGGCGCACAGAGGCATGCAAACTGTTCCGATCAAGGTTTCAGTCATCAAAATGAAATTATACTATGGTTGCCATGGTTACCACTCTGGAAAAAAGTGCTTTTCGTCACCTCATCGAAAAACCACTGTTGGCCCTGCTCTGGAAAAAATCCTTCCGACACCCATGTCCTCAATCATTCGTTCACGTTATCCTTCTTAACCGAAAAAGGCTCGCGAAAACCAAAGCAATATCAAAGATAAAACTCTTACCTTAATTCGTTGTCGTCACGTTTCGCATTGCTTCCACCAGAACCGTGATTTTCTGTGACAGGTCGAGCCAGCACTCGCGTTTTCACTTGTCGCCGGAGCACAGGTTTCCCCTGACACGCAAAATGTGCACTTGTCTTTGATGCTTTTACCATCGTCGCTAAACTCAGTAACAGCCACTATGGATCATGCTAAAATGTTCTGACTACGCTTTTCAATAGCTGCTAAGTAAGAGGAGGCAGCGTTTTTCTTATTTTTGCTTTTCCTCTTTTTCTCTCTGTCTCGCTTACTGATTCATGTTGATTTGGTTGCGAAAGCCTGGTCGTTCACGGCCTGGCTTGCAACTTGTGAGTGGAAACCTTTTCTCGATTGGGATTCTACCAACAGGTTTCCCCAGAGCTTTCAATGGACGGAAAGCGGAAACTTGCCAGCGATTCATTGCGCTTAGCCCTCTGCTCACACTGATCTTTAGGCTACCAAGTGTTCATTCACAGAATAATGGAAACCGCCCCTTGGTTGAAAGCAAATTTCCAAGTATATATCAAAGCTGATTCGCACGTTTTGGAAGCTTTTTAAAGTCTTGATGAATTCTCGTATCCTGTCTGTGGTTCAAGTGATAAAAAAGACAAAAAGACATGTCTTCAAGTAGCTTGCCACATCTTTGATCAAAAAACATCAAAAAATCAAAACAGATTAAGCAAGAAATATTCGTCTTTTAGCATTTACTCGCTTGAGAATCTGACGCTCTTCACCAAAATGCCATTGCAACACAATCACCGCTCACAAATTTCTCACGCGGGAGCGTTTTTGAGCAAGTTTTTTAAGTTGATGGTTCTTGGCCTTGCAGAACAGTTGCAGAATAGTGAACAAACATGAGATAAAGTTGTATAGCGGAACTGCGTAAACAGATAAGATGTTTCGGAACAAACCACGTGAGATGAAAGTAGCTGCTATCTGCAAACAAAGTGTAATTTTAGTTGTGCAACGGATGCAAACGTCTTGACTAAAAATGTTCAGCCACAAGTCTTTATCAAAAGCATGAATTATAATTTCCGGATGTTTCTACATTTACGAAAAATGCTTGCAGCTGACTACAAAGCAATTATACTTGAGAAATTGTTTTAACAATCAATGAAGCAGGTACGGGCAGTTGAAGGTGTGGCAAATTGCATTGCAACACGCTTTTTTAGTTTTTTCGACTAGGAAGCATTTACTGTACACCATGATAGACCTCAGCTAACACCTACTGCTTTTCGCGAGCTGCATACCCAGCGTGCGGCCGAGCAGAAGTCGCGATTAAATATTGACAGGGAAGTGATAACTGACGTTCTCACCTACTTGTTTTTTTTCAAGGGAAGTATTGAAGTTCGTTCTGTTGTTCTCTCAGCTTTCATAGATAACTGTCATCTTTTTGAAAAGGAACTCAATTTCCCAGTGTTTAGATCCTAGAGCAGGGGTGTCAAACTCGTTTCAGTTCCAGGGACACTTCAGGCATATTTAATCTGAAGCGTACCGGACTAGTGAAATCATTGCATAACATCCTGTTATAAGTAATGCCAACTTCCAACTGTTTTTATAACTTTACTGCAAAATTTCAAGCTTATCTGAAAATGATTATTAGCACATTTAAGGAGCAACCTTTCCAAATTCTGCAATAACATGACGTTTCTTGAAAAAAATCTGTTCAATTTTACGATACATTAACAAGATTTATCATTAATGACTTTGAAACCAACCGAAACGAAAACACAATGACTAAAAAATCAACCGAAGCAAAATGTTTCGGAAAAACCGAACCGG
>JGI24022J15233_10007098_pt1 | contig 12288 bp, 6 predicted proteins | sample Ectturendosymbi2_FD_15233 | JGI IMG/M metagenome (IMG submission 15233)
TCTAGAGGTCAGAAATCATAGGGAGACCAAGCGAACATAGCTTTCGTGAATGTCGTCCTTGTTACGTCTATGATCGAACTCACGTGCGTTGTACGGACGTAACTAAATGCGGTTCTCTAGATTCAATATGGGTCTAGAACCCGTTATATGTGTTATATGAATGAACATCAGTAATGAGTTTAAAATAATTGTTTAAACGTAGCCGGTAACTGAGAGGTAGTATATTTGTACATGAATGTGCTCACTTCTAGGTTGTATATACCTTTCAGTTGGAGAATTTCTTGCATTTTATAAATAGTAGTAACTTTGTTAGTCAAAAGTTTATCTGTGTTTAAGCATCTCATGGCGCGGTTTAAAACAACCGATACTGGCTGTAAACGACATGAAGCTGCTCTTCACCCGGCAATAATCCCATACTGGACTCGTGACTTTATGAAGCTGTGATACAACAAACATTAGGCTTGGTTATTCACATGATGTTTAACTTTATACATTACACCGACATATTTGGATATAGAACAAGTTTACAATGTTCTCTCCAAGTCAGTTTTTCATCTACAATTACACCAAAGTACTTGTAAGTCAAAGTTCTTTCAATACAATTACTGTTTACATTTATTACAAAGGATTCAGCGCTTACATGTTTGTTTGTGATCACCATATATTTGTTTTGGAAAAATTTAGTGAGAGTTTGTTTGCGGTGAGCCAATCCATTACTTTTGTCATTTCATGATTAACCGAGTTCTGTAATTTTCCCAGATTGCTGTCGCTTTGAACTAAATCTGTATCATCAGCAAAAAGTATACTTTTCATAGAATTTGACTTTGGTAAGTCGTTTATAAATATTTAAAAAAACAATGGGCCTAGAATTGAGTCCTGGGGGACCCCAGAAATAATTAAATTTAAAGATGATTTAATATTTCCCCCTTGAAGGTACTGTTTTCTGTTGGAGAGATAAGACTGTCCTAGTCTGAGCGCATTTCCTCTTAAGCCGTAATGCTCGAGTTTTGTTAGCAAAATGGAGTGATTCACTGAGTCAAATGCTTTTCTTAGATCTAAGAAAACCGCACATGATATAAGTTTTTATCGAGGTTATGAAGAAGGTTTTCGTACAAGTCTGTAATAGCCAGGGATGTGGAATGGTTGTTGCGAAAACCGTATTGTTGCTGACTCAGCAAGTTGCTTTTGGTAAAATAATGGTTAAGTCTTACGTACAGTACTTTTTCGAAGATTTTTGAAAAGTATGTTAGAACTGATAATCGGTCTGTCATTAGCAGGAATTTGGCTATCCCCCGACTTAAAAATTGGTACTACTTTAGCGATTTTTAGATTGCCCGGAAAGACACCGTCGCATATGCTTTCGTTTATAACATATGATAGAAGCGGTGCCAGCAAGATTTTGACAATTTCAAAGTGCGCACTGGAATATCATCGTGTCCACATGATCTTTTAGAGTCTAATCCTTTAATTAGAGTAAGTATTTCTTCAGGAGCGGTTGGTAATAAAAAAATTGAATTTAATTAGCGTGGTAGAAGATATTTTTTATATGTGTATCAGCAGTTTTAGATGGGCCAATAGGAACAAAATTTGCCTGAGCCGAAGTAACAAAGCTATGATTTAATGCATCGGCAATTAATTTTGTGGATGAGTAAATTTGTCCATCAACTTTTAATCTTTGAGGAATACTAGATGGTTTGATTTTGCCAAAAATATCGTTAATTAACGTCCAAGTTCTTTTTGAGTTTCTGTTGTTTTGGGCAAATTGCTCTTCGTAGTATTTGCGTTTAGCTAATTCTTGATATGAGTAAGGTGGTTTCGAATTTTTTTGTAACTTTCGAAATCTGTAAGTAGTTTTGATCTTTTGTAAACGCGAAACAAGTAGTCTCTATGTTTGGTAGGAGAAATGATCCCTTGTGTTATCCATGGCTTTAATTTAAGTTTATATTCCCCTCTTGTGTGTTTCCGAACAGGCATGTGTGTATCCGCAAGACTTTTCATGGACCTTACAATAAAATCAAATTTTTCACTAACTATTCCATTCTGAGTATTGCATCGGTAACGAATCTAAAGTTTCGTGCAGATCCCGATCAAAAGCAATGACATCTACGTTACTTGTATCTCTAAAAAATCTTTGTTTGACATTTCTTTTTAATCGAGCTTTAGTCACAGTCAAATAAATTGGATAGTGATCACTAATATTATGCAGCATAATATATGGCTTTATTTCGATAGATAAATTACTTTTATATATACGGTCGATACATGATTCTGCTTCGTTTACCAGTCTGGTTGGTTTATTTATAATTGGGTAGCAGCCAAGACAGCATGAAGTATCTTTATACTGTTGTATTCTGTTGTCATTTGTTGCATTAAGTCGAGTTATGTTAATAACTCCTAATGCATTGTACGCATAGTTATTTTTTGCGATTTTTGTGATTGCTTCAGAAAGTGATTGAGCAAACTCGTCTGTTGAATTGAGGGTGTCTGTACACTATTCCGATTATTATTTTCTGACGTTTTCCTCATAACTCAAACCATATGTTTTCGCATCCAAACATTTTGAACTGGAGGTCACGTCGTCAATCAATAAAAGTCAATAAAGTCCAAATTTTTCTGCTGTTTTTAGAGTTTATGAAACGTCCATACACCAAGTTTCACGCTCATACCATGAGAGAAGTAAAAAAAGTCAAAATTTATCATTAGGTCAAAATTTATCGTTATGTCAAACTTTTTTTGCAGTACAGTTTTTTTCTTAAATATCGATATTTTATTGAAACTACAAAAGATATTGATATGTTTTTGCAAGTTTACTTGCAATTCTGTAATAATAGTGGGTTTACTGCGATTTTTGTCATAATAATGTTGTTTTGCCCACTACTGGACGATTGAATATTATGTAGGATAAGCATGACAGGCGAGAAATGTGGTCTTACGGTACTTGTTTTGGTAAATACTCATAAAGCATTATGCATATAGTATTTCAGCTTTGTGATTTTCTCAGGTTTGACTCTACTGTAGTTATTCAAGTGATTATCAATGTATCATCCTGAAGTTAAACAACCAAATATTTTTTAATTTCGAAGCTTAGAGTGCATGAATACACTTCTGGATTAACCTCAACACCTAAGGCTGAATTATTTTGCAGTTGCAAACGCAGAAAATGTATAGACCAAAATAAAGTCAAAGTTTGTAAATTATGAAGACAAAATTTTAAGTTTTTAGGTCAAAAAATTGGTTGGCCTACTTGTAACTATGAAAAATAGACGCACTTGCAAGTTTTAATCATCGCAGAAAGATGAAAGCAAGAAGCAGGCAGAATCCTCAGTAGCTTGCCGCCAGGCTAAAGTTTTTTTGTTGTTGTTAGTATAAGAAGAACTGTTCTACTTCTAAGCAGATCGGGAATATGTTTCGGACATCTTTTTTCTGATCTACATATAGTCAAAACAGTGTCAAACACTGGCGCGCAGCATGCTTGAGGTTAGGGGTCTCCAAGCTTTTTTTGCCAGAGGGCCTCATAAGTTGCTGTATTACACAACAGTTCAAGGGTCATACATCTTATGTAATGTGATTGTTTTGGGATATGCTACATTCATACAAACCAACACGGTTTTTTGTAAATATATTCATTTTTCATTATGAATATTGACAAAATATCTTTGCGGCCGGATGAAAATTGCTTCAAGGACTGGATTTGGCCCGCGGGCTGTAGTTTGAGGAACCCTATCTTGGAGTGTATCTTTCAAATACTTTTTGTAGATATAAATGGAAATTTGGGATACCAACAGTGTTCTCAGTTATGTGTAGCTTGTGAAAAACGAGGCCCATCCTTTGCGACCCGCTTCAAACGTTTTCTGAATTAATGATAAAAAGTCCTTTCAAACTGTGGTGATTTCCTGAAAGATGGCGTAGTTCAACCAACAAAAATAGTCACTTTCTTGCAGGGGCGCACGCAGGGAAGGGCTGAGGGAGCTAGAGTCCCCCCCTTTACGGAAATTGCCTAAACACAAATTTGTTGATGACATTTTTTAAAACACTAAACAATTCCGCACATGCATACATAACTATATAAAGATTTCGATTATAACTAGTGGTGTAGTGATCTGTCACCTTGTTACGTTACGAGTGTTACACTTCAGCTGCAATAAGCAAATCATGCTAAGACTATGGGTGACCCTCGCTGAATGTCGCTTTTCGATAAATATGTTGTGATTCATGAGTCATAACGGCATTGAGAGAAACCGCTTCATACATGCTATGACGTAGAAATAGGCTTACCATATTTTCGTGAGTGAAAACCGGGACGTTTCAGAACAACGAACCTTATCAGAGAAATGTGGTTCATGCTGTATCTTACTTGGAGTATGTAGCTATTTTCGCATTGCTGCAGTTTCACCTGAAACGATTTAAATTCTAAACGCTTCACTTTCACGCCGACATCAGATACAAAGTAGCGAACCATAACGAACAATTTTGTCTCCTTTCCAGAGACACCGGAACAGCGGGAGGGCAGGGTGGGGAGTAAGAGTTGAGGGCAATGAAAATTTTAAAAAACAAAAACAGCGGTATTAATACTGTTTGTTTTTGTTCAGAGACAATGTTGACCTCAAAAATAATAACAGAAATCATAGAAAACTCTCCTAAAGTCTCTGGATGCGCGAATAGCTGCAATAAATATGTTTCAAGTCGATCGCGATAAACCATGAAACTACCTATGATACTTTTATGAAAAGGCACCTGCGCCCCCGTTGCCCCTCTTACGAAAGTGCAGGGGGGGCAATACACCGTCGTGTCCCCGCTCTCCGTCATCCCTGTTCTATTCTGTTCGAAGCGTCGTAGTTGCGGAAACAAAATTCTCTTTATCTAATTCTTGGCGTAGTTCAGCAGCAAACATCCGGGAATGCAATTAACAATTGCTGATTCACGTTTTGTTCTTGCAATGGCAAATTCAGGTTCAAAATTTTGTGAAACTAGCTTAGAGGTTGCAATCAGAACTTTTAAAGGACTGTACGTAAATAGCAGTGTAATACACAAAAGCAGTTTCTTTCGCTGCTAAGAGTAGAGACTCATCAGAACGAGCAGCTTTGGAGAAGTGTGTCACACTAGATGACGACACTGCTGCCTCAAGAGAAGATTTGTGTTTTTTGGTTTTCAAGTGGTTGTCAATATCTGAGCTTACGCCATGGCCAGTTGGTAAAACAGATAATTCTAATTCAGCGCAGTCATTTTAGACAAGGTCCAAATCGAAGCCTAAATAAGAAAGTGCTAGACAAAGAAAAATTACATAGGTCTACCAGTATTTTCAAAATGATTCAATAAAATGAGAAAATGATAAATGGATTTTGCAGAAGGAAATGTGTCATAGGAATATCATTTATAGTCGTTTGTATGTTCGTTAGGAACTTGTTCACTCGCTAGCCGAGCACTTTTAAACACACGCGAATGAACTGAATAACGAAAATGTTAATTATTTGAAAATTCCCAAAAAGTATAAAGCATCGCGGACCGCACAAAACGCCCTCTCGGGCCACATGCGACTCGCGTGTTTGAAATCCTGATCTAACACAACCAGGGCTGCGGAGCTCTTGTAAAAATGAAATGGCTCCAGGTCCGGAGCTGTGCTTTTTCATAACATGGCTCCGGCTCCGGCTGTGCTTTGTGAATATACTTCAACAATTTCGGTATTCCTAGTGTCCTTCTTGTAGCAAGTGAGCGTGTTATTCCAATATATTTTGAACTAATGTTAAAAACTGCTACCACTACCAGGCCTGCGTAGTCGAAGTCGGAAGGATTTTGGTCTTGAGTAATCGGAGTCGGTAAAAATTCTTTCAAAAAATCTGACTTCGGGCTGATCTTCTGCTCGCCGATTGTGATCAGCGTTGCTACTCTGTTATGAAGAAAACTCCAGAATGTACCTTGAAATAAACCAGAAAATGATAAAAAACGCCAGACATACAAATGCTTGAAAAAAGTCAAAATGAAACTGGAAATATACGCTACCGGCACTTGCGCATAAAAAATTAAAGTATTATGCATTATTTGCATCAAGTTTTAATAAGTTCGAGGCTATTTTGAACATACTGACAATTTACAAGCAGGCTAGCAGCAAATCAAGTGCATGCAGTAACATAAAATGTTAGTTAGATCTTTTTCAAGAAACGTTTGATATTTTCTTGAATTCAGCGTGGGCGAAATCGCCCCCAGGGGGCGATTTTATGCGTTATGGAGGCGATTTTGTGATTTGCCAGACTTGGGGGACGATTTCAGTTTCCAGGGGGCGATTTCTGCAAGTTTGAATATACTAAAATTAGGAATTGATTCCAAAAATAAAAATTATATTTGCAACTTTCCAACCAAATTAAGTGATGCACATCGGCTCCATAGTTATCCAAGGCTGCGAACGGTGTTACTGGTTGGGGCCAAGCACTGCTGTTCTGACGAATTTTCAGGTATATCGTTAAGCCTAATGTTCAATTCAAGATAAAATAGTGGGGAGACTGTTGCAATAGTGGTTTGGTAGTTTGTTGATCCAGTCATTGCATGAGCAGCGTCAAATAAGGGACATCAAGCTATGACATTTGCAAATCTTTAGGCAAATCAACACGAGCGCAATTTTGAACTTTTCTCGTATACAGCAGTATGCATTAGTGCGTTTTATTATATTTTTGTTGGTTGAAAGCGACCAATAGCCTGCTGATATTAGCTATCGAAAAATACCTAATCGGCCGAACTCAATTTCTTAAAGAAAAAAACTTCAGTTTTTTTAAATATGCAAAAATGGTCCAACAACCATAACATTGCTACCACTGAATCATCACATCGACTTACGCTGCGGTTAAGAAAATTAATCAAAACTTGCAATTAACTTTAGCTTAGATATTTTTCGCTGGGAATTGTCACAAATCCCTCCAACTTCTGTGTCATTATTAGCAAAACTGCCTTGAAACAGGACTTCATATAGTCTTCGGTAGAGCATTGCCAAAATATCGTTTCGTAGGCAAAACACGTCATAGTCCATTATCATGTGTTTTACCAACTTTAGTTCGTAATCGCAACTTTAGTAAAACAGTGGAACCCTGTGTCTTCTATAGAAAAAATATGGGTGAAATGACTGTTGCGACACAATTTGCGTAGCAGTTAATGGCTAGCAAAATTAATTACGGTTATTCGTAAGTTGTAAAACGTGCTTATCATTTTTTTCAGTCAGTTTGAGTGTTTTACTGTGCTTACGGATGTAGCTGCTTTGTGTTCATCCTGACTAATGACAGAGTATGCCTGTACAGTAGAATAGGAAAGGGAAAACTTAGACTAGCAAGTAAGTCCAAACACCCACATGTTGGCTGCACTAAGAATTTCAAAAAGTCTTTTTTGCCACCTTTAATTTGAGGCATGCTAAGAAGTCCTTCTGTCGTGGAGATAACGCCGAAAGTTGGAGTTTGTAGAAAGTGACTGGGTGAAGTGCCTTTCTGCCTGTTAACTGGCATAAGCGAGTGCGATTCCACATCCAGGGACTTACCATTGGCTTCCAAAGCGATGGTTAAGCCTGTGGCATATTTTATTAACACGGATAGTCAGACTTGGATCAAGAGCAGTAAGCGCTTTTCGGAAGTTTGCTTTATTACTACTGGTGTTACACACGACGGATGTTGTTGAGCAAGGTTGCAACCAAGTACTGCACAGTCAAGGGCGTAACGAGGGGGGCACACAATTTCCCGGGCGCCGAATCACTATGGGGCGCCAAATCACTGCGGGGGGCGCCGAAAAATCCCAACAATGTCACCAGTACTTTCTTCAATACAGCACATATGCTTCCGAAAGACCTCAGGTTCTAAAATGGGGGCGCCAAACTTTCTTTTTGCCCCGGGCGCCATCTAACCTCGTTACGCACTTGTGCACAGTGCAAATGCGTAACAAATATCGCTATCGTCTTGGCATCAACAAGACCGGTGGAAACGCCATATACCACTAAAGCTGACAAACTTGCAAGCCGCCTGCCTTTAAAAAACTTATAAAAAGCCAAGGGCAAGGTTCGCAGTAGTTGGATAAAAATGTTTTGGAAATGAATAACAATTTTTCGACAAATGCAATTGCATTCGCTTATTTTGTTCGTTTATTTGTATCAAGTAGATTGCCCTTTTATTAAACTAGCATTGAAATGTTTTCAAATTAAAATAATATTTTAGCCAACGCTGAAATCATTGCTGGGGGGGCGATTTTTAAGCAAAGTTCCTGTAGGGGGGCGATTGAACAAAAAAGGTTGACAACCACTGACTTAAATGCACAAATTGAAACATGTACATAATACATTCAAGGTTTTACAGTTTTTTTTACCCTAATCATTGCAATATTTGACTACTAATTTAATATTGAAAATTTTACATTCATACCTACGCCAACGCGCATGTAAAACAATGAACAGATTTTCAACCACAGCACCTTCAAAAACAAACAAAGCACTCCAAAATCATGCACAATAAGCAGCCCTTGACATATTAGCGATAGATTGGAGTGCTGACCTATGCCTAGTCAGTGCTTGGTCTGTAAAACATTAGATTTTAAACGATTTGGTTAAGCGTAGCCCTACCCAACTGTACTGGATACTGTACTGACTCTGCACATTACGCCGATGAAACTACTGTATTCTTGAATGGAAAATACAGTAATACGACATACATTTCTAAAATTTCACCAGAATCAAACAACCCCCAGATTTTGAATAAAGACCCCAGAACCCCAGATGAAACAGAAAAACGCCAGATCTAGTGAAAATCCCCAGCAGTGGCAACACTGATTGTGACTGTTTGTGCCACAAAAAAGTGTGTAAGTGTCACACTTTGCATTTTTGCACACGGACTTAGTCTCGCAAAATGTGCAAACAGGCACTGAGCTGGTGTTGACTGACTTGGCCACACCACACTCGGCAGTAATTCTACAGTCTGGTGTGACTAGACTAGAACAAGTCCCAACGTGAAACAAAAACGCATTGTAAACTTACTCCCTGGTAGAACAGACCCTCGGGTTTCGCTGCAGCGACCTATTTCCATCAAATTAATTAGTCGCGCAGCATGAGCGAACCATGGCAACTGCCAGTGTGCAGAAAAGGTCCGGAGCCAGAGCTGCTAAATTAATCACCAGCTCCGGCTCCAGCTAAATTTTAAAAGCAGCTCCGGCTCCACTGAAAATGGCCGGCTCCAGGGCTCCGGCTCCGCATCCCTGAACACAACGAAACAATAAAAAACAAGATCAAACATCACTCTTCAGCCAGTTGGCTAAACAGACCAATCACAGCCTGCTAATATTCGTGTAAGGCTTTGCTGGCTGACTCAATGTCTAACCGGGACACGTTGGTTGACTGACCGGGACGCCGGGACAAAGCCTTGAAACGGGGACTGTCCCGGCTAAAACGGGACGTATGGTATGCCTAGTTTTGATGGCAAATATACTTGAGCCTATATAAAATACTAAAAATTAAAAAAACCTACTTACGAACTTATTACATCGCGGGTCACTCAAAACAACTTGTGTTGTGCCCAGGAATGTTTGTTTTAAACATATAATAAGCAAACCTTAAATCCTGGCTACAGGCCTGTGTCCTAGCGTTTTAGCCTTAATTTGCGTGAAATTGTTTTTAATGTTTGCGTTAATAAAATCATCTCAGCAACTCAAATCGCCTCCCAAGATGTGATTTCACCTTAGTAATTTTCCGAGTTTTACTGATGGACAAGCCGCGCAACAAAGGCAGCAACTTTTGTGGAAATGGGAAGAACCGGTAAAACGTGTTGCTTCGAGAACATTTGTGTAGGAGAGGCTACAGATGACGCATAAATCGATTAATACATCATCAATGCGTGGTTTCCTGATCAAGTATCTTTTCTCAACAGCGCGGCTCATCGGCCTGACCAGGCCTTGCCATTGCAATTTTAGCAACCTACTGAAATATCCGGTTACAGAGAACTTTGCGAAATTACAAAGAATGAACAACTCACAAACTTTTGTTGCAACTGATTACAATTTCGTAATTATTAACTGAGCCCCATCTGGGACAGTAATGCAACCATTAATCAACTGCAGATGCACATAGTAAAAAATGTACTTTTTCGTTCCTTCTGTACGTCCATGTATGCATCACAATTATGGTGTAATTTCAAGATGGCATATACATGCAGAGATGGCCTGTGACCTATAATTTTGATTGCAGGGATCTATACAACCTGCCGCTGCGAGCGAGTGCTAGTAGTCATCATAGGCGTACGAGACGGGGAGCGGGGCGGCAGGACCCCGGGCTCAAAAAATTGCAGGGGAAACTCTTTTTTCAGGGCAAAAGCAAGTTGTTCAAACACCCTGAATGATAAAAATATTTCAATGCAAATTTTTTCCGCCCCCATAATAAAATGCCTTCCCGTACGCCTATGGTAGTCATCAGGTTCAATGCAACATTTCTCCCTTTGAGACCTTATTGGGAAAAAATGCGTACCAGTTTCATCAACAATGCAGAAAGCCTGACAATGTATGGTTGCGCACTTTGATGCAGGCAGATTGTTTATATTTGTCCTTATTCTTTGAACACTACAACAGCATTTTACTCTGTGACTGAGTGCTCGGACGTTACAGTGTTTTTGAGGACGTGTGCGTGCATACCACAACACATTCGTACTTTACCTGGCCTTGACTAGGGTTGGACTCAATGTCCTACTCTGGATGTAGTGTTGTACCGAGTGTTGCGGGTTAGCAAACAATAGTGTTAAGAGAGTGTCTGTAACCCTGTGGTTCTACCTCCAACGCCATTATAAAACGTTCTGTTGTGTCTGTTTTTGTCAACCTGCGTTGTGCAGTGTGCGCTTGTACTCTGTGGACTTCGTGTCTGTTTCAAAACATTTAAAAAAAATAAAAAATACATCTGATACAAAAACACATATGTTTTGAGCTCTTGGTCTGCGATGGCAATGCAGCAGTTTGTAGTGGGAAAAATTTTAAAAGCCTAGCTCTTGAAGTAACTCATACCTCTTACTGTGTCATCTGTACCGATGTTTTCCCTGCTTAGAAGATGGGCTGCTTGCAACACCAATGCAAACAAACGCAGAATGTGAAAAGTTTTATGAAGTAGAGGGTGTGAGTTTTAATAATTGCCTATACCGTGATAGAAAACGGTTTCCGGCGAAGACAACAAACGGACTCTTGCCTAAAAAATACATTTAAGCAAACATATATCGCACTACTTTGCCAACAGAAAATATTGGCAAAACATTGGGCACAAGTGAAATAATTGAGAAATTTTGGTAAGAGCTTTTTTACTTAATCGTTCACAAATTTGATAGATGGCTGAGAACAACTAGAAGAATAAGGCTCTTACTCTGTATTGTGCACAAAAAAGGAAGTGTCCCGCTGGACATGGGAAAGGTAAACATCTTGCTATGCACAGAATACAAAGTGTCTGAGCGGTCAACTGGAAAACGCACCGGTGAACAACAAAACGTATCATTTTGCGAACTTACTCAACGTTTCTTATTTCACTGGCATACAAACACGTCGCTGTGGCGAAGATGATTGGCATTCTGGTGTGAATCATATGTGTTCCTCTTTATGTCAACGGTATGTAGTTATAAGTGTAGTGGTTGTTGTCTATAACTTGATTTAGCCTTGTTATCATCGACGCCGATACAACAACAGGCAAGCCAGTCATTTCGTAACTGCCACCTGCCAGGCTGTGGATTGCCGTCCCCTTCCTTTGTCAGAGTAATAGTCTGTTTTTCCCGGTTGACGGTATGGCAACGGGATAGTGAAAATACATGAGTGACTTTTCATGGGTATGAAGCCAAACGTCATAAGTGGTAATAGGTTTGTCAACTGATTGAATTGAGGCACTTCGCCATTTTGTGCCCGGAGAGGTTGGGTACCTCGCATATATTCTGACAATGGTATTAATCTTGTCGAAGCAGGTTTCGTGACTTGAAAGCCTCCCGAAGAAGTCAAAGGGCATTTCAGTAGTGGAACCATTGCGAAATTCCTTGATCATAAACACTTCCTGTAAAATGTAAGCTCCCTAACACACCAACTCAAGGGTATGGTGTGACAGTTGCCTGTATCGCCATGAACTACTCACGTGAGTACAAGCGAAAGGTCTCTAATTATGGGCATTAAACTAGCAGGAAAGCAACCAGCAACAACACAGTTCACTCATGAGATCAACCAATTATTGCTTGGGTCGCACTATTCTTATAATTGATTGGGATAAGTGAATTTCAATCTTTCGCCTATCACAGTGACTTGTCACTTTTGGGCGCCGTCTACCGG
>JGI24022J15233_10007100_pt1 | contig 12286 bp, 6 predicted proteins | sample Ectturendosymbi2_FD_15233 | JGI IMG/M metagenome (IMG submission 15233)
TCTACAATCAAGTTGATTGAAACTGTATGGAGAAATCAAATAGGAATTACAGTGATGATAATGTGAACCTCACAAAGATCTGCCCATGTTTCGGTTTTGATAATGTAGCACAAAATGTTGATATGCGAAGATCTAAATATTCGAGACTTCAGCAAAGTACTGAGGCAGCTGTTCGTGACCCCACAGCCACTCCTCCGTGACCCACTTTGGGGTTGCGACCCACCGGTTGGGAACCACTGATCTACGTTAATAAAATTTTTTGACTAATTAGTTAATTTGATAATTAATTTGTGTATTTAGGATCATAACTTTTAAACCAGAAATGCTAGAAAGTTGATCAAAGGCTCAAAAAACTCAGATTTGAGCCCAGTTGCCAATGAAAACTTCAGCGAAACACTTTGGCCTGGCGGTTAGGCCGTAGGCCAGGCAACATGAGCCAAAATGGCCCAAAAACTACTTATGACGTCACTCACAAAAAATCCGCAACCCCAACAAAAAAAATTTTTTTTAGTGCAGACTAGAAGACTGTTTGATCCGTTTGAGCCCTTGAACAGGTCTCTAGCGCAATTAACGGAGGAGCTAGGGCGTTGGTAAGGCAACTGACAACTGCTGGTTTTCAGCCTATTTCAAAGTATGAATATATCTTTCCCCGGCTCTCAATGTGTTGAAAAGAAAATTTTTAGGCTTACTAGCAAGGTTTGCTAGATCACTGGCAAGGTTTACTGGCGAAATTCACTTGAAAACATTACACTTACTAGCAGCAGTATAAAATGAAAGTGTATCTACTTGGTAGGGAATTACCATTGCTGTGCATAGCAGTACATCATCAGAACAGTATAAAAAGCAATGTAAACCAATGTGAACTTTTTTTGAAGTTTTCACCTGTGGAAAGAAATTTTGTGTTTTCAGCAAGTCTTATTTTCTCCTAAGCTTTGTATGTTAAATTGTACTTTATTTTGTGATTGATCACTGTGAGTGCAAATGATAAGAATTCAGACGTTTTCAGCTATTTTAAAAAAGTCAAAGGTGAATTTTGTGCTAAAAGTTGTACTATTTGTTTGAACAAAGGGCTCTTAAAAACATCTTGTAATTTTTGATTTAATGCAAATGTGTGCATGTTACAAATAACACATGAGAGAGGTAATCGACTATGTGTTTTGCGGTCTTTTCATGGTTTGCCCAGGCAGCGCTGTTAGCTGGAATAGCCAAGACTGCAACAGGCAAAGCTTGCAACGTGGTCAATTGGACTGGGACTGGTCTGTGTCTAAATGCATGGACACAAATGTAGCTTTCTGAACAGCCATTTTCTTGATTCTGGTTGCAAGAAATAACAAAAGTCCTCAGGCATTGTCAGTAAAACCAGCAACTGCCTTTCCAGAATTTGTTTCAATGGCTGTTATCTTGAGTTACGTTTCTGCTAGTAACTGTACCTTGAATCGTCTGAACCTGTAATTGTTGTTTTTTCACTGATTTTCTCCTGGTAAGGAGTGCTTCTTATAAAAAACTGCCAGATTAAATTACTCAAAACAGGTATATTCTCGTGTGTTTGTGTACTTGACACAATTTATTTTCCATTCAAATTGAAGCACACCAAGACAATTGGAAATATTAATGTGTGAAAATGAACAGAAGCTAGAGCCAGAGTCATAAAAAGAGAGCTCCAGAGCCTGAGCCACACACATGAAAACCAAGGATGCTGGAACCAGAGTCATTTTCCTGAAAAGAAGATCTGCAGAGGCAGAGCTGTGTCATGTTTATGACGGCTCCACAGCCCTACTTACTATATGTTGTTTTTATATGTTGAATTTGTATTAAAAATTATGAAAAGCATCAGGAAGCCAATATTTCAATATTATTGTAAATGGAATAAAAAAATGCACATTGCAAAAAAATTTCAAATCGCATTTCATTTATCGTGCTTGAAAGTTGTCAGTACTTTAAGGATGCCACTGTTGGTAGCAAGCCCAAAACAAGTTAATTTGTCACACTACTACTCTTGTTATTTTAAACTGAAGTAAGACAATTAATTTTTTCAAAGGACTACGTGAGAAGCTTGTGCTATGTTGCAGGTCCAATACACCAAGACACAAAATTATTGCTGAACGTTGACATGGTCATCTGTAAAAAAACTGTAACTGTTAGTGTTGATATATATTGATACTGTCTTTTTCAGGTGTATGTTTTAAGAAACAAATCAAAGACACTTCAGACAAAAAGCCTACACTTCACAAGACATGACTACTGAATTCCAGAACTATTTTCCAACATGTGGGCCAGACAAGTTAGGTCCAGGGCAGCTATATCCATTCCATGGGGCGTGGCCCTAAAGCTTTTGAGAGCAGCCTAGTTTAGGTTTTCACAATAGAGTTAAGCAAACAGGCAACATGTCCTCACTTTAATCTTAAATTTAACGTGAAATGCAGTGGTCCTCATTTCTACATTATCACGTCTCTACTGTGTAGTGGGAGATTTCCACGTGTCCACTAACACCGTATTAAAGTAGTATTTTGATTTTTGACTCAGTAAGAAGTTTGGTTGGTCTAGTTCTAGGGCATTGGAAAAGAAGGGTTCTTACCTGGTACGTCTCTCCTCTCTAGGCACGTCTCATACGTGTAACCTAGCATTCCCTGCAGAATTACTTTGTGGGCACAAGACTGCAGGTGCAAAGTATTGTTTTGCTGATTGAAATGGCTAACTGTTGTCAAGTGACAACCAATTCAAGTGGGGATTCAAAATCATGTCAACTCAAACTCTGTTTAGATTTGTGTTCTTAATGAAAATATTTGCTGTTTTGGATGGCAGAATTTAGCGCCGTACTTGGAAATAAAATGTTACTTATAACTGCTTGTGCATAATAGACAAGAGTACGTTTATGCTTTAATTACACTAAGGAGACTGCACATTTGTTGCATTAAGGATAAATTTGATTTGATTTCACATTCATTAATCCATCAATCTGCTGCAACGGACATAGGCGACAGTGAATGGTTTTCGATTTTAAACTTGATATTCAGGGTTGCGGTGCCTGAATCGGAGTCGTAATGAGTCGGAGGTTTTAGGGTGGAGTCGGATTCCTAACAACACTGGGAGTTGGAGTCGTTTTTTTTGTCCGACTCCGGATGTTCACATTTTTTACATCACTCTCCTAAATTGGGAATTTCTGTTGAAATGGTACAATTTCTTTTGAAACTTTTGTTGAAACAGATTTCTTGCTGTGTACCACGATTTCCATTGATTTTAACAGCCAAATTTCATTTCCTTTATGTTAAAGAGTCTAAGTCGGAAATTTTGGAAAGTCGGAGTCGGATATTTTACCTCCGACTCCGCAACCCTGTTGACATTAAATGGCTTCCGCTGCCAGTATCATTAGTTAATTTGACAATGGTTACAAGCAGTAAATGCTGATCTGCTGCAGGCTTGCTACTAAGCCCTAACAGAAATGACCTTGTAATAATTTTTAAAAATCTATCGAAAAAAACAAACAAGTGTCAGACACTATTAATGTTTAACCAGGGGTGCAAAAATGCAGTCGCGCATTCATGCCGTATGACCAAAATCGTGATTAAGCGAATGGGATTTGCAGCGATGTAACAGCGCCTAGTTTATAATTTTAAGTGCAGTGTTATTCTTAGAGTACTTAATAGGGGAAACAATGAAACGCCGCGTGCAAAAAATTTTTTTTCACAGTTTTGCCTTGGCATTTGTTTGGTTTCTTTTCGCTGTGCCATTCTTTTCAAATATTTTCTTTTCCAAGTTGTTTACATTTTATACTTAATGCATATAAATGCTGTATAGCTAGGCTTGTATGTGTGTGCTACTGCAAATTTCTGCTCGCTGCTAACATTCAGAAAAATTTTCCCCCAAGTATTTAACAATGTTTGCCTAATGAATAAGATACCTTGAAAATGGACTTACGACTGGTGTGAAACTATTTCCTGAACATTGCTTGGCTTCTTTAGTCACTAAAAATTTGTATAGTCCATGGTTTTTCTCATGTCAGCAGATTTTCTGTTTTCCAAAGTGGCATTCCTGTCTTTTGCAGTGCTCTGCTAAGTTTCCGAATCAGACACTGTATTACCACAAACACTCTTGTAGACCGTTGACACAAATATGCACCAACAAAGAACGGTATGATCCATGTGGTGATGTCTGTTGTACCTGTCCTGATGGTTGGTCAAACCCTAACTATACACTGATTTGCAGTGAAAGGTCTGTATTATTGAAAGTTTTTCAGTTTCACTTTTTACTGTTAAGCCTTGTATACGTATTTCTATCCCCAGATTGCTAAGATTTGAAGCAGGGATGGGGGAACCTGCAGCCCGCGTGAACGTTTGACATGGCCCGCATCAGAAATTTCGCTGACCAAATTAGAACACAACATTGCGTCAAAACGATTTATTAGTGGACACGTAGACAGTAAGTCAAGAGAAATTCGCATTTTCCTCTGGAAGATGAAGGTAGATTTTTAAGATAAAATTAATTAATTTTTGCGGTCCATGATAGTAAATAGCTTTCCCATCCCTGACTTACAATATTATAATTCTACGATGTTATTATGTTTTAACACTGCTTGTGCAATGGTTGTTACTTAAAGAGAACTGTCACCATTTTTCCGAGTATCTGAAAGTGAAAAATTTTACTCATCGCTTGCTCTAGTATGCAAAATAAAAGTCTTGGTCATTTGTTTTGAAGTTCATAGCTTTTATGCTCTAACCTAGTCTATATCAAACCGCACCATTTGAAGTACAACGTTTTCTGTAGACGTGCATAAGTACCATCTTTTTGTTTGCTTTCGTTTCAAACACCTGGGGACAACAAGATCTGTGAAAGGTCCGTTGTTTAATCTGTCGAAACACGTCCGCTGCCGGTGCACGACATATTCGGACTTTGAAATCAGCCTAAAATCAAGCAGTTTCACCTGCCTTAGCAACAACATAGCTCCTCTGCCGATTGCACTAGAGAGCTGTTCAAACCCTCAAAAGACTCGGCAAGTGTTCGAGTCTGCAATGAAAAAATGTTTTTGGTTTAGGGGTTCGGTTTTTGTGAGTGACGTCATAAATGAGGTAACTTTTTGGCCATTGTGGCTCGTTACCTGGCCTAGGGACCAACCGCAAGACGGAAGTATTTCGCTCAGTTTTGATTGGAAACTAGGCCAGAATCCGAGTATTTTGAGTTTTTGATCGACTTTCTAGCGTGTCTGGTTCAAAATTTACGATCTGAAATAAAAATTTAATTAATTATCTAATTATGGGATTAATCAAATGTTTTGGTTATTTTAGATCACAACTTTTGAACCCGAAAAAACTCGGATTTTAGTCTAGTTTCCAATAAAAACTTAGCGAAATACTGCCATCTAGCCTTTCTAGCGGCTTGCGCCCAGGGCCAGATGAAGTTGGCCAAAGAGACCTAATCCGAAGCCCGAAATCAAATTTTTTTTATTGTAGTCTCGAAGACTTGCCGCGTCTTTTGAGGGTTTGAACGGCTGTCTAGTGCATTCGACGCCGGAGTTATGCTCATACAAAGCACGCGCAAACAGCTTGATTTTCGCGCGAAACGCTTGAATTGACCCGGCAGCGAAGGTGAATCTTCGAAGTTTGCTGTTAGCCCACAACCCTCTCCGGAGGAAATGTGGGTATGAAAATGAATGAATATGTTGATTGGTCTGCGAAGTATAAAGTTGTAATGCACTTAGCAACTTCATTAACGCTAAAAGTCTATGGAGAAGTGCGTATGGTTGATCTTGAAATGTTTCTGATTGTTGTGTGTTCATTTTCAATCGGGATTTGTGATTGTTGGAAAAGGGATCAGTACAGTCCGCAGCATCCTTAAAGAAACCAAGAATAGTTTTTCAATGGTTTGTTAGTGTTGATGTAGTTAGCGTATAATTTACGAAAGAAGAGTGTTCCTCCCAGTCGTAATTACCGCACTCAGACTTTGTGCAGTTACACAAAAACTGTTGGGCGCTGACAGGTACTGAGCATTTTGAAACCGTCAGATAATAAAACTGTTTCCAGAGGACGAGAGGTGACTTAAATGATGTTTACGAGTATGCTCTTTTTTGAAGAGCAGGCAGTGCATAGCGGTTAAATGTACTCACGTAAGTTGACAAAAATGCGGACATTACGGACTAGCGGTTTTGTTTAATTCACTGACCGCGATGATTGCGTTACTCTTTTGTTTGTGTAAAAACATTGGATTTGTTGTCACATTGCCTTTTTTCCTTCGCTTCATCGCAGGGACGGCGTGCATCATGGCGGTGCTGACGAAGTGATTGCTCATAACAACAAAACCTCGCCCAACGATGATCCCGTTAACGCCAACAGCACAGGTCATCTTCATCACAATGTTAGCATCAATTCTTCGGATACGGCAGCTGGGAACAATCTCACTGTTTATACTCCAGCACCACGGCCCCCTGAAAACAGTTCAGAACCCCTTGCTACTGCAGCCAATGATATCAAGAATACTTCTGCTCCCGAAGATGTTCCCAAAAATTATCCCGGCTCGCCGAGTCGGTCCAATCATATTATTATTATTATTATCATTGCAACCCTTATCGTCATTACTTCTATTTGGATTTGTTGTAAACGCTTCCGGACACCACGGTCTTCCGCTGTTCAAAATGTGGATAAAGCCGGTGATGTCGAATGCGCGCGATATTCTGCTGAACCACCTCCCGAATATCAGCCGATGGTTCGTGTCCAATAATCCGTGATTTGTACAAAGTAACAAATGTCCGCCTGTTTTTCAGAAAAAACGCAAATCGTGTTTGTCCTTAATACACATGCGTTTGCTGCGCGGATCATTCGCTCATATATTTGTACAACGTTTTTCCGCCTGTGCAAGGTTCGGGTCATCTAACTTAACTTACGTGTACTTGCGTCACCTAACTTACGTGTAGCAACTGTGATTGGAAAATTACACGAAATTCTTTTATTGCTGAGCTTCTAGTCTAGTCATACCCCTCGCTTGGGGCTTCACTTAACACAAACATATTGCCTGTGTGTGTCTGACGCGTTTAGTCGTTTGCAGATATCCAGTGCACATGGTTTTTTTTCACTGCTACCCAGCGCGTTTGCATTGTTACACAGTCCTGCTCGTCAATGCTCGCTGTCCTCAGTTTTTGTTCTGACGTAGGTAGTTGCAGAAGCTATCAAAACCTTGGCTCGCTTCACCAGATTATTGCCTGCCGCTCCAACTAAGCGTACTGTGCCTGACCAGTGTCTTCAACAGCGCAAAACGTACCATGTTTTGTTGCCGGGAGTAATGGCCACACGTAGCCGAAGTAACTGACTAACAGGTTCTATTTAAAGTCGCGGAGGGTAATATGTTTGCCACGAAGCTCATTCCCCCTGAGTAGGGCTAAGCTGCACAGTAATGCCACACTTTGTCATATGGTCTTTCTGGTTTAAGAGCTGCTGCCTTGATCATTGTCCTTCCGACAGATCTACTTGCGAATACCGGATGAAGTGAGGCTTGTATTTGTCGTTTCTCAAGCAGCTTTCGCTGTTACAGTAACTGGCTTCGCTGCTTGTAACATTTCGAAATGTATTTCACGAGTGCATGTCCTGCTCATCACGAAACCAGTCACACGAAAACAACCCCGCACTAACAACAAGTCAACCCCTGTCTCATCACGGGTTTTCAGCTCAAATCTTGCTTTATTTACAAAACCGCTCGCGCTGTGAAGACCAGTGTTGCCACTTCCAGCCACCGCAAGGTCCGAGCGTGAGACCGGTTAGCTGGACGCCGTCGTTAGGTGCTCGTTTATCTGTGCCTTCAAAGCAAAAACCTACCAGGCTTCTGTATCTCAGCGTTGTACGCAACAACACTTCCCACTGTGAAAAGCAGAGAAATAACCTGAAGTTGTTCGTTGTATCTATTGCTTAGGAAAAGATGTTCACTTAGTTTATAAGAAAATTCCTGTGGGATTGGTAGAACGACATTTGGAATTGACACGTAACATTGGCAAAAATATGACAAGTGCCAAAAACGCAATCAACTGATGCATGCCTGTGCGCAGTTGAATGTACGGCTCCGCTGAAAAAGTCTTGCCAACTCCAACACACGATGTTCTGCAAGAATCCGCGCCCGTATGTTTAGGTCCCGTCAGAGCTATCTTCGTGGTGTGGAAGCTGGTCTACGTGATCAGCTTTCCCAGAAACATGAGTAACATGAAGCAAAACAGAAGCAGTGTGAGCATTTTCACATGGGATGCGCTTGTTTAGTGTGAACCTTTCTACATATTTATCGCCTGTCCGTTAGTATTTATTTTTATCGTGCGGTGTTTAAATCAGTTGCAAACTTTCGATGTTTTACGTAAACCTGATGGTGTTACTTGAGTCGTTTATTCGAAGAGACTGTCCTTTGCGGATGGAGTGTTAATCTTTGAAATGCCGGTACATCGTGTTAGTAGCAAGCTGTTAGGGGTACGGAGCACTACATCTGCCGTGATGAGAGTTTTTGCGCTATAACGTTGTTGCAGTTGCTTTGCCCTCTTGTATATTGTTTGGGGCATGTTTGGGGCGTAGCTTATGTTTCATTTTGAACGAGTGGTACAGTGACCACTTACTTTCCTCCCGTTTTTTTGTTGGCATACCCGCTTCTGTACAATTTTTTTACTGAAGCTGGTTTGACTAATGACGCTCGGAACTTTAAAAGATCCTTGCCTGACATGCGAGGCACGGCGGAGAAACAAACCATCCTCAGTCTTTTTGTACTACCCTGTGTATCGTAATGTTATTTGTGATTGATCGGATGTCAAAATTTCGCGAGCCGAAAACATGCTTGGCGACCCGAAAATAGTACCGCATTATGCGTTTGGCTTTGACCGGCTTGATTTCACCGTTGGTACGAACTGATGGACTTTTTGTTTGCATTATTCGATATATATATATATGCAACCCGTGGACTTCAAGCGATAACACAAAGTTCAGCGTTTTTTCTTTAGTTTCATCATAGTCCTATGCAAAATAGGATTCTCAAGTTATCCAGCCACTCATGCTCTGCTACGCAGTCTTCTTCAAACCACTTTTTGTTAATTTCTAGTCGTGTGTTTTTTGTGCTGTATGTCGAACAAGAAGCGATGCCTTGTGTGTGGATCGTCGCAAAACTACTCATTGCCAAACCACCTGCTGATACTGTATGAAGCTGAGATAGCGATTTGTGGAATTATCTTTTACGCAAGTTTTAAACCTGCTTTTGCCTGCACGAACGATTGCAAAACGTTGGATTGAGTAAATGTGATTTAGACTGAAAAAGAATGACGGAAATAACAAAGGTAATAAAAGGTTTGGAGTTTTTCTTCTCAGTTGTTTGTTTTACGTTAATATCACATGCTTCGATGATTAACTGGTGCAGCAGCAGAACCTGGAGTAATCACCAACATTTGAAAAAAGCTGTGATTCATTGACTTCAAACGCTGTTGGTATTTACAGTTGTTTAAATATTTGACAGGTGCTCGTAATGCGGTTTGTTTCTCTTTGCGTAGGACGCGGGAAAACTTGGTTGATTGAATTCGCTTTTTGACGTAACCGGCACGAAGTCTTATCTGCAAAAAGCAGTTGCTGTTTCTCAGCATTTTATAACTAAAATTATGCGATCGTGATCCAACTTCGAAATGAAAGAATAACAACTAGAGTGGTATATTGCTGCATGACATTGCTTGTTGAGTTTTACATTGCACATCTTTTTTGCACTTTGAAGCGATGCGTACCAGCGACACGACATAGTTCATGGAATAAAACAACTCCCGATCAGTTTTTTTTAAATAAACAATAGGATGATGTAAAATGACTGGCGGTCATTGTTCCTGTGAAGATATTTCACACCAGAATTGCTGCCGGAAAGTCAGTTTCAATTTCGTTGCAATGCAAACCCGCCGAAGGGTAACGGTTGATACCCTGAGCAAGCATGGTGAAACTACAACCAGTTATTCTCCTAAACCGGTCGGCTGGGATTGTCCAAATTGTATGCATAATGTCCATATTAACATCTGATTATTATATTATAAGCTGATTGTAACTTAGCTGATTATAGCTGCACAAACAATCCACCCATCTGCTCCCGATCAGGCCACCACTCAAAGTTTAGAATCCAGTACGGCTCGCGAGTTTTGCCCATCTATGTCCTTGAGAATATTACAAATTTTAACGCACTAGGTCACAGGGTTCTCACGCGGTAGTGCAAGTATTGAATTGTGAAATAGGTTTTTAAGACCTTGAAAAAGTATTAAATTTGGCCAAAATGTTCATAAAATATGGAATAGGTGCATAAATTCCCAATATAGCCATTTGTCTATTCAAATTTTGTTCTTCGCCGCTGATGACAGTTTTGCAGATGATTTCTTATTGTATTCCATGAATACAGTTTTGCAAAAATGGAGATAAGTGATGGTAGCAAAGTTTTTTTCATTTAGTATTGAAAAAGTGTGGAAAATAGTTTTGGAAAATGTGTGGGAACCGTGAGGTCATCAGTTTTTACCAATGTAACAATGTGCTTGGTGTGTGATAATGTGTTTGACAGATGATTGCGGCCTGACAACGTTTTCCTCGCGAAGATACCGAGAAAGGCTATGGAGGAGTGGAGACAGTGTTGAATGCACAGTTTTATTGAGGGACCCAAATAAGTGTTTGTTATCATAACTCCCTCGGAAAGTATTTTTATATCGAATTGAAATCGATAGTCGCGCAATCTGGCAGCGAAAGGCATTTTTGGTGTTAGAGTGCCTTTGCGATTTTTTCTCTCATTTCGTTTAAACAAAAATAACCCCCGTGATTTTTTCACAGATCAATAGTTGGACAAATTCTGAAGGTTTTGATATAAAATTTGTTGTCACAACCCCCTCGGAAAGTATTTAAATTTTTCGTTGAATTATCACTTTTCAAAAGGGGGCCTGTTTCAAATAATTGTTATGAGCTTGGTACAACATATTTCCATGTTGTTTTAGATGTTATGTTCAGAACTTGTTCTTTCATTTGCTTTTGTTTATTTTGTCGTATCAGCTCATTTTATGCCTTTTGGGGCTTTTCAGTTTTACGGGCGAACCTCGCATCCATTGTGAAAAGTGTGGCTGGAAAAGTCAGGCTTACTTTACCGAGGTGCAACCAGGGGTTCCGCAGAAACAGACGGAAATTTCCTGGGGCCAAATTCACAACGACATTTCTATACGGCTGAAGTTGTAGGAATATCAGTGTCTCACAGTATCAGAGGGTAGACACTTGGATCATTGCATAGGGTTCCATGACCAACGCAAACATTTGCGGAAGGTTCCGCTGCAGCAAAAAGGTTGAAAAACACTGCAATACAGTATGGAAATCAGACAGAGACCGCAACAGCAAACACTTTATTACGACAGACTATGACTGAATAGGCATACCATACGTCCCGTTTCAACCGAGACAGACCCGGTTTTGAGGGCTTTGTCCCGGTCAGTCAACCAAAATGTCCCGGTTAGGCATTCACTCTGCCGGATAATCCCACACAGTGGCGTAGCGAGGCTAAGTGCCGCCCGGGGCCGGCCAATAAAGTACCGCCCTTTCCACACCTCAAATTTGTTTGCAATAATTTTAAATGTATAAAGATCAACGTTAACTCTGTCAACACTTGCTCGGGGCCCTCTTAATGTCCGGGAACCATTTAGATAAAATAGGTGAAATAGGCCTAAAACCGGCTCTTGTTGAGAAGCGCTGGCTTGTAACTTTCATCATGATCTGTAAACTTGGTCTAGTTCAGGGGCGTGCAGAGGTCTTGTGATGCCCGGGCCCCAGGGCAACTGCTTGATTGTATGCCCCCTACTAAATGCTAATATTGAGGAATGTAAAAATACAAGTACAGCAAAGCTACCTGCTCCAACCCTTGCCAATGCAAAAGCTTCACCTAAAGTGAGAATAAAGAAGCGAAAAAATTGTCCGAGTCTCGTACCACGTTACGCAACAATAACAAAACACTTGAACGTTGTGAAAATAATTTTGCATGGCACTTTTGACGAAAAAACGGAAGTACATGTCTGATGCTGGAGCTCTTCTGAAAAGAACATGGTGCATTTTGAACGGTATCGTACTTCCTTGGCGCCGAAGTGTATTAACAGCTCCGAACGATGTTCATTCTGACAAATTTTCTGTATTATTTCTATCTTTTTTACAACAATTGAAAGCGAAGAATCTATTTATGATTGCATTATTGCATTCTTTTCATTATGCTTATTTGATCTCCAACTGTTGTTTCTCAACACTTGTCAAAAAGTGATAAATGGGGTTGGTTGACCAGATGACCGCCACGGTCTTTC
>JGI24022J15233_10007101_pt1 | contig 12285 bp, 6 predicted proteins | sample Ectturendosymbi2_FD_15233 | JGI IMG/M metagenome (IMG submission 15233)
TTAAAAAAAAATCGCGTTGTTGAGTGGCTTTCACAAGGTGAGTAAACAGACGGAAACTGATCCACAGCGGGTCAAGTGAAATTTTGTAATCGTGTACTTTAGAGCGAAGCAGCTTGACTCGCGTCAAAGCATCACAACATTCACCAACCAAGCAGTCGCGAGGCTCATTTCACAGTGATGACGCAAGCTGACGCCGCACATGATTGGTACAAAACATGGGCGTGTCTCATAATTGGAGCAAAGTAGCCACAATTAAAGTATTTTTGTCTAACACGTTAGATTTTTGTAGCAATGCCAAAATGACCTTTTCCTGAAGTATGAGGACTTTCCCATTATCTCCTTAGCAAATGCAACCTGCATCCAGGCCTGCCGACCCGTTCCTGTCCTTATCAATTTGTTTCCGATGCAAATGCTTTCATTTACAATATGCATAAGGTATCAGGAAAAGTAGCAAAAATCAGATAGGTTTGGGAAAAACAGTTTTAAAACTGTACAATTATAGTAAGAACTTCAAATACTCATAAGTACTTTTAAACAACTTTCAATGTTTTGTTTACATTTTGTTCATGCGTAAAAGTCAAAGGTCATGGCGGAAACTTCGCTGGCAAAATTTGAGATTTTAATGAATATTAACGTTACGACCTCAGAACAGGGGTTCCCAACCTGGGGTACATGCATCCCTGGGGTACCTTTGCCTATCTGAAAGGGTACATTTATGCTTAGAAATGGGAGGAAAATATATTAATATATTATTTATTTCCAAAAATTTAGACATGTGTCAATGAATGTCACCTCTATAGTTACAAAAATCTGAAAGTTCTATTAAAAATTCAGTGGATTTTGTTATTTTTCTCAGTCTTTTTGTCACAAGAATTTATAGGGGTTTTCGCTCATCTGCTGAAATGCTGAAGGGGTACATGGTCAAAGAAAGGTTGGGAACACCTGCGTCAGAAGAATACCTCTGCTTTTAAATTTCAAAATAGCGAAATATCAATGCACCGCTAAAAGAAGCATATTACAAACGAACCAAATTGTAAAGTACAGTGAAACGTAAATACATCAAGTAAATACATCGATAAAGGAATCGTTTCTGGTGCAGATCAGTTCTTTCTCTTTCAGATTTGAACCTATTTTTTCTCACAGTTTGTGAATTTTCAAAACAGGGAACGTGTGAAACATCAGCCAGCACAATTCTTAAATGATTTTCTCTATAACAAGGTTGAAATGGCACAAGCCGATTTTTCAGAATGTCAGTGTAGAGGTAAGGCACCTACAACTAACCTTGCTCAGACGAGACCAAGCGTCAAGCAACGCTTCGCCGAAATCAGTCAATCTCTGATAAGATAGAATATCTCAAGTGCTTTGATACAACGAACCCACGTGAATCCGTTCACGATTATCCCAACACCTACCTGACCGAACGCACACCCCAGTAGATGCTGACGTCATCCCCCTGCAGGAGTTTCACAGTCATTTTACGTGATTGACTGCTGTTTGTTGTTGGTCAGGATGACGGTGCACTCGACTGGCTGCGCGAGTTAAAACCGCGACATGTTTCCAACTCAGTTTAGGCTCCTGCTCCGGCGTTTTTCACACTTTCGTGAGAAGCGGTTTCCTATCTTTTTTTGCTTTGATGCATCGCGGCCTCCTCGCAGCAAAAACCAGGCGGACGAAGATGACGATCAGCTCATAATGGTCTTCATGAGCTTTCGCTGGCTCGTAATCAAAAAATCTTGCAGTAAAATTGAATCGATGCTATTAACTCTTCTCAAGGGGTTGGTGTTGCGGTGGAAATAGAACAGGCTGGGTATTGCATGTCCTGTGAAGAGTTATTCAGCGTACCACCAAAACAGTAAGAAAGCTTCTACTTCTATCAGGCATCGGGTAAAACAACTTGTTCAAATCAAGGTGAACCTGTATTTCAGAGTCACTCATTCACAGACTTCCCCTCTCCTTCTACGCGTGTCAGCATTAAATTGTGATGTCATCTCTGTCACACCACATACATGTATCACTGCAATCCTATAAATCATCTGCGTAATTGCTATCATGCAGCCGAGCTAATTGTCAGATAACTTAAGTTTTATTGCAGAGCCGGTGCAATAAGCTTCGCCAGAAAGTTTTCAATAGGGGGGCTTTGCAGTCCTGCGGGGGAGCTTTGCGTTTGTGCGGGGGGGCTTGACATTATAAAACTAACCAAAATTCCACTTATTTATAGTGTTTCACTTTCAATTTGGGGGGCTTGGAGATTTGTTTGGGGGGGCTAAGCCCACCAAAGCCCCCCGTGGCAACGGGACTGTGCGCAACTGCGCAGTACCATCAGACCATTTGCGCTGTGAAATCTCATTCTCGCGCACTTGTAGCATTACAATTGAATATCATATATATATTTCACAGCCCTTGTAACGCTTGAAATGCCTACTGGTTGTGTGTCCACATGGTTGAGAAATCAATGCATGCTCACTAAAACAAACATTTACTCAGTGTAAAATTTTCTTAGTGGGGACACTGATTGTGGGCGCTTAATTGAACAAATATGTCAATTTGGTGGAAATATCACATTCGTTGTCACTTTTTGCCTCTGTTGCCCTAAAAATACTGCTGTTAGGCAGAGATCGATCCGAGTTTCCTTTAAAACTTTTGGGCGGGCAAACTTTGTGTGTTGTTTGCGTTTCGATGATGTCACCATGTCCACTCAACCGTAATACGACCTATTTGTAATATTGGCAAAATGGGAGGCAGATTATGGAAATGAACATATACAAATTATCCAACACACTTATCAACAATCGTGACAATTCAGTTCACATAGCAAATCTCTACACTGCGTCTATAGGTGATCCAATGGTAATGTCCATTTTTCTTATTTCTTCTCCGGCTTTATGCTGAGGGTTTTCAACAGTAATGTAACCACGAACTTTGTACATCCACGTTGTTGGGGACAAAAGATATTGTGTCCCCCTTTGTCCAAAACTTGGGGGTCATGTCCCCCCTGAAACTCGGTCCCTGCTATTAGGTCAACCACTCATATCAGACCGGGCAATTTCCCCCGAGATTTTCAAAAACATGTTTAGTTTTGGGTACAACAACAAGTTGCAATAATTTTGCCCTCCCAGAAAATATCGGCTGGTTGTGGACCTGATTCCAATGGTGTCATTTCAAGAATACCAACGTTGGAAACGCATTGGTAGTTGTAGTAGCATATGCTGACTTTTTCCTTGATTTGTAGCATATGTTGACTTTGTCCTTGACTGCGTTCTTGATTGCGTTTCATCTCTCTTTCTTTTTGGGTGTTTCTTTCTGGTTGGAACATGTCTGAAGTTTAAAGAAAAAACGTTCTTGAAACAGTTTGTTATCTCTCAACAATTAATTAAATTTCTGTATGGAAAATGCACAACTACCAGATGAAACTACAACAAAATGGCAGCATACAACCAAAAAACGAATTCAAATTTTACTTCTCTTTCTAAGCGCATGACCTATAGATTTGACACTGATACGGGTGAAATGATAAGTTTGAAGAAAATCCTTGCAGAATGTTGTGGCATCAGCGGAGTTTGAAGGTAAAATTTTGAAAAGGGTCCCATATTTAAAAATTGAGTTGCAGTCTATTATGCTTTGCTTACTGCAGTGTTTTTCAACCGGAGTTCCACGGAACCTCAGGGTTCCGCGAACGTCTGCCAGGGTTCCGCCGAACCAGACCGAAATTGCCTGGGACGAAATTAGCAAACACAGTTCTATGCGGTTGTAGCAATGTGGATACTTGGATCATTGCACAGGGTTCCATGAGCAACGCATACATTTGCTGAAGGTTCCGCTGCAGCAACAAGGTTGAAAAACACTGCCTTACTGCCGTTCGAACGGCTGTCCGGAGGCAATCTGTTTTTATTTGAAGTACTGCTTTGAAGAAAGTTTGTTTGTTGTTGGAGACTCAGAACAGGAAGTTTCTAGCCCTTAATCGAGGTTTGAGAACAACTCCTGCGGAGTTTCCCCACCAACGTACAGCGCCTCGCTAATAAGATGATAAGAGTAGTCAGTACTCGACAGATAAATATGCGTAGGAGGAAATATCGTGAGAATGTTGCAATAGTTTCGGTCAAATTACAACCATTTCCACATTGTTACACTTTATGCAAACACTTATCGTATAATATTTCCAAACAAGTACTTCACAGTTAAAAGTTCTTCTCAGGATATGTGGACAGTGAACACTGCGCCGCTTGGCAGAAAAACAAAAATCACCGCATTTGGTGTAAATCATGAGCAAAATTTAAATGCTTGACTTTAATATTGGCTGTCTTTTTGCTGCATANATTCTCTTTGCTCAGTTCTGTCAAGAAAGGTTACCTTGGCCAACGCAAACNTTAGTGCCTGGGATTTCAGAGCTGTCTTACATTGACGTTGTGATCAGGTCGACTNTTCGAGTTACCAAATNTTTTTCTGNGATCCCAGTGCATGACGTAGTTTTTCTGAGTGGCTATTTTGTGACATAACAAACGTTATTCCCGGTTCTATCAATTGGCAATTACTTGAGAGGTGATATCATAAATGTTATTTATGTTCTCTGCTCTATGTTTGATTGTTTGCATGTGCGCTCTCTCATCCTCTATGCGTAAGTCTGATTCTTGTAGTTATAACCGCAACAACTGTTAGGGCAACAGCCACCTGCCACCCAAGTACTTTATCAGTCCCGTCGGTTGGGCAAAATGCCTGATAAAGTGCTAAAGCGATGACAAGTGTTTCTTGCAAATCAAAAGTGTTATTGAGGTTCTTTTTTCCTTTGCTTGTTAAAGGTATAAAGCAGGCCCGTAACCAGCTTGGGACACCAGGAGGGGCGAAGAGTTTTCCGAGAGGAGCTCAAATTTTTTGAACTACGTCAAATATTTTTAAACTATGTCCAACACATTTTACCAGAGGGGGCGAAAAATTTTTTTGGGGGCGGAGCCGCCCCTACGCCCACCCATTCCGCGATTACTGTCGTTTGTTAGGATGTGCTGCGTACTGATGGCACTGGGTGAGGAGTAGTGTCATGAATAAAGAGAGTGATTTGAGATTAAATGTCAACATATACATGATTTGAACCGATCAAGAACAGACAAAAAACGAGAAATGAACTCTGATGATGAAAAGCAGAGGTTGCAATAGAACAGTTACCAGAGTTATTTTGCTGAAAACACTGCTGAAATTAGACATGAGTTAGTTATGTACAAAATGGAAATACAGAATTGAGAATGCAGCAGTTTTAAAAAACTTTGTTTAATGAAGATGACAACGCAGAGGAACTGCAGTTTCTAAAACCAGAGTTTGATCCGCTAAAGCAAGTATTTTTAAACTTTCTTGTCGGAAGGTCACCTAAGCTATTCCACATCAGTTGGAGGGCCGGAAACAGGGCCCCAACATTGGGAAGTGCTGCCCCGGGGCGAGTCGAAAAGTGCCGCCACTCCCCCAGTTAATTTTGAAAATTTCACTGAAGTGAAATTCCGGGACATTTTGCTAACTGGGACATTTTGCTAATGGTAGGTCCAACCTCAACCAAAATCTGAAACCTAAACCTAAGTCTAACTTCAGGTTCATTCGTGAAAGACCATTTGCTATTCCTTCTTTTCACCAAAAGTGCCACCCCCAGAAAAGTGCCGTCCCGGGGCATTGCCCATCCACCCGCCCCCCTTGTCGGGGCCCTGACCGGACATCTTACGTAATGTGATTGTTTCGGGATATGTTGCGTTCTAACAAATCAGCAAATGTTTCGTAAATATATTATTTTTTCATTATTGAGAAAATGACTTCGCGGGCCGGTTGAAATGTCTTCGCAGGCCAGATTTGGCCCGCGGGTTGTTGTTTGGAGACCCCTGAGCTAAAGCAACAAGGTTTGTTGGAGATTTTTAGGTCTCATTGAACAAACATGCGTAGTTTTAGAAAAAAAAAGCTCATTACAAGCGTGAGAACCTCCATGATCACCGGTCAAAGTTAGTATTGAGTTATATTCCAGTTAACTGCTGCAGCAGAAGGCAGAGGGAAACTATATATTTAAATTACCTCTCGATCAGCTGTACAAGCATTGAATAAACCTTGTTAAAACAAAGTGCATGTGAAGTATGCTGCAACTTTGACAGTATGCAGTACGTTGAACGCACTTACGTACCGAGTTGCAGTGCTGCTAATAAAGATAAATTTTTAGTACAAATTCGGTTTTAGAGATTACGGTTGCTTTTTTGAAGATATTTGTTTCATTTGTACATTTTATTTTTATATCTAGGGTGTTCATGCACTGCCAGATCAGTGGTTCTCATAATGCTGCTCTCGCACACGTAAAACCACAGCAAAGCACATCCTCAAAATCACGTTCATTAAAAGGAGAAATACCACTTTCCTTTCTAATAGTAAACGCACTTCATGAAATTCTAAATGAACAGTATCTTCTCGTGGCCTCACGTGGCACAACGAGAAAGAAAACTATTTTTCTGTTGACTGCAGTTCACCGTTTCGGTCTGTGGAAAGGAACGATGCCCGTTCAGTCACATTGACAAGATTTTTGAAACTACTTGATGAGAGCAAGTGCATTGATTTTATCTCATTTAATGAGGCAACGCTTGAGCAAGATGAGTTATTTCCGTTTATTTAGCATTTTCTCTTGGTTTCATTAGTAATACTAACATATTTTATGAAGTTGATTGATTCATTTCAAGCTTTGGTGTCCTAGAAAAAAGTGAAAAAATTAGTTAAAGTCAACACTTTGACAAAATGCCAATTTGAGGCAAGCTGTGGCCTTGGGGTTATTTGCGGTCCGCGGAGCTAAAATCAGTGGCCTTGGAAGATTTCTTGAAAATAGCTCCAGTCTAGTGCGCCAAACAACAAACTGGTGAAAGTCAATGTTAGCAGCTTGCGCCAACTCTACAACAACAAACTATAGAAGAAATACTGTGTTATGTTTCGAAATTGTCTGGCAAACTGAGCAGAACCACACCTTTTCTTGTCTTCCGTTACCAAACATAATAAAAGGATAAAGAAGTGGGGCCAAGTATGTGTACATGGACAGAAACGCTCTATACCACTTAGGTGCGCTGAGTGCGAAAAATCGACCCATGAACGTGCTCGCGGACCATAAAAGTGGCCTCAAGTGCATTAAAGATGTCGGCGGATGAGATACATTTTGAGGTCCTTCAAATAAGACCGCATTGTTTTTCACCAGCCTGCGAGCCTAGTCCCTTTGAGAACAATTGAATGGACTGATGAGGGAGAAAAATTATTATTCTATGGAATCCTCCCTACACCTTAATATTGCTCAACGTTTGCCGGCACGATCATGATTGCCTAGCTGGCTTTACCTGGTTCTTGTTGATGATGGTAAATAATCTGTTGGAGAGTCTGCATTCGACGAACACTTCAGTTTGCACTTGATCTGTTGTTGCGGTCGAAACTGGTGTGCAATTAGTTAAGTCTGCCAGACTTGTTTGCGCGTTGTTGAGACCGAACGCTTCCTGGTGTTATGTTTGTTTGCTGCTGTCACGTGCCGGTCACGTCGACCAATCATCGAAACCTCGATACTTCGCTTGCTGAACAGCGTCTGGAAATTACATACGTGACCAACTGCATTTATGTATTNCTTGTTACCTTTACAAAACCTTAACGAGGTGTTGTTCTGAAACATTCTTGTGGTCAACTTTAAACGATACTGCAGATTAGAAACAAAGCAATTCTTTATGCATGTATTTTCTGTATATGTTTTTTCTTTGTGTGCTTTTGCTGAAGCCATCTGATGCGAAATTCTGATCAGAGGCAAGCTTCGTGAAACTGGACATGTATGTAAAATCATTTCATTTGTTTTGCCAGAGTTTCAGAACCTGACTACGGGAAAGCACCACCTGCTTCTTTCATATATTTGGCCAAATGCACATTGCTGTTCCGAAATACAGCGTTTCTTGACGCTGTTTCCACTTTCCATTCACGTAAACAAAACATTTGTAAAAATAGCGAGAAACAAAAGTAGCAAAAAAGTTCAACACAGGGCTCTTGATGTAGGCAGCCAAACCAAAACATTCTTCATCATGATTCACTTTTTTCCGTTTTTTGCGATGCATCTGCAAACCAATCAAACAAACGATTTAAATGAACGTTCCAAAAGCCACTGAATTAATTGTAAGAAATCAACGATTCAAATGAAAGTCTAACGACCTTTTAAAGGAACCATTAACTGCTTCCATCACAAATACATATTGATTTCAATGAAATCCTGCTGGACAGTTTACAAAATGACTGTTTTTGTTGCCTTTGCTTTGATTCCATCCACAGCAGGCTGATATGGAAACATGCAATAAATACTGAGGTGAAACATCTTTTTTTCGTGAAACTCTTGCTGCGAATCATTTTGACATCGCGAGGTTTTTAAGTGCTTTTACCTCGCGTAGTTGTCCCTCTGCTGTTACAAGCCATTCGCAACCTCTGTTATATTTTCAAGCATTACCTCCTCCGGCGATTAAGTTTTTTCAAGATTTTTGTGTGCGCTGTCATCCCTCTGATCAAACTGGTGACAACATAGCTGTTTTGACACATAATGAGTCAAACTTATTTAGAATCTTGATACATGCTTGGTGATGCAAGAACAGCTTTTGTGATGCAACAGTGTGATTTAGTGACGCAGTCACAATTTTTGTGTAACTGTCTATGTTGTATACTTAACATCAAATACAAGGTGATTTTAACCTTTGACCGATGAAAATACTCCGTGACTGAAAAGTCAGGATGTCTCGCCTGTGATTTGTTTTTGCAGCTGAAGCGTTGCAATCACGCCCGTGTAAGTCGAAATTACGATGCCGTTAGCGCGAATCCGCGGGAGAGAGTCGTAAACGAAACACCTGTGGCGGATTAAACATATGATTTCAGCAAAATCATTGGTGAAATTGCGGCACTGATTCCAGGTATAGTGATCCGACGAAACTATGTTACCTCGTTCAAGTCGCATGTGGTAGACTAAACTTGCACGTGCTATACTTCACGAGAGAGACTACTGACGACAGTCAATATTTTTTAAATTCCGTTCCCTTCAGAATTTTAAAAGTGTTGCTTTTCCGCTTGGATTGAAAAATTAAAGCCACTTATATGACGCTGCTGCCGCTTGACTTCATGTGCTAAAACAATGTTTTTGTCGGAGATATTCAACTGGTGCAACTTCTAAATTAACTGCTGGAATTATATTACCTACAAAAGGATTTGCCGTCTTTCGTAATGAGTACCGGGATACGTGGGCAGAAAGTTCAGGTTCTTCGAAATTTTTATACTTTTGTTCGCTGCTTCAGTTTGATGCAAAAGTTCTTTGTGCCGAAGCGTCTTTGTACCTGGCTGTAAGCGTGCACAAAAACACTGTCGCAACATATTTATCATCATCATGAAGGTCCATAACCTGAACCAGGCATAAAGGCCAATGCGCAGGCAGTCTTCCAACTTTTTCTATCATAGGAAAGCTGCAAGGTTTCTGCAGTATTTAAATTCAGCCAATCCTTGAGCTGGTCCAAGCACATTTTTCTGGGACGTCGTCGTGCGTTTTTGTCACAAATTTTTTCACAAATAGCCAAATGTTCTGGTTTTTTGACCTGATAATGTGTCCAAAAAATTCGAAGTGCCGTTTCTTTATTGTTTTAAAGAGATTTTTTCTTGATTGATTTGGATTAGGACTTGTTTATTTGTTTTCTTGGCCATGTAAGAAATTCTTTGCATTTTCCGGTAAAAGCACATCTCAGCAGCTTCCAAATTCTTAATTAGTGCTACAGTTAGTGTTCGCGACTCACAGCCGTGCCGCAGAACTGGCCAGACGTAACATTTCAGGACTCTTGTGCGAACACTCACAGATCGATTTTTACTTCTTAAAATATCATCAAGTGTCTTGAAGGATTATTTCCTCATTGCAATACGTGCTTATGACATCTTGCATCGCTGGTGATCCATGATCCTAAATACAGTACTTGAACTTCTCAACTTGATTCAAGGTGATCCCATCAATTTTGATTTTGCACATCGGAATGCATTGTGATTTCGTTATGACCAGGGGTGCAGTGTTAAAAAAAGGGGTGTGGGAACGCCGTTCCCACACCAAATAAAAACGAAGATTGCACCAAATAGTTCGAATAAAGTGAGCATTCGCCTACAAGGATTTCCACACTGGATCTTCCTGTTTGACTGTAGTGTGGACTTTTGACTAGCAGTGCGAATCTGCGTGTTGTTAGCGCATCTGTGAGATCGAAGTCATGTTTTAATGTAATCTAGTGCAAAAAGGTGTGGGAACGCCGTTCCCACCCCACTACACCCCTGATTATGACCATGCACTCTGCTTTCTTTGTGTTTATTTCCATTCCGTTATTTGTACTACGGAAGACCACCTGATCTATTGGTTCTTAGAGCTTGTTTTCTGATGTTGCGAGCAGAACAATATCGTCTGCATAGCGATTATTGTTGATGTTGGTGCCACCAATTGTAATTCCATCAAGGTGATTCCATCGATTGTAAAAATATTTATACCCGATTATAAATCATTTTGCGGCTTCTTCATCGTTGTCTGTTACGTGGTGATAGATCCTGAACTTAGTAACAAGTGGGACGTTTTCCACGATCGCATTAGAAATAATAGTGCAAATCCAAAAATTTGAAAGAATTCCTGCAATGCATCTGCTTTCATCGTCAACTAAATTTGAATATATAAAGTTTACGACTTCAACCACGAAACAATTCACCTTTGTTAAGTACGTCCAGTTTTACGCTTGCTTTGTTTTTATTTTGGATCTACATTGCCCGAATATCGTTGACGGAAAAAACATTTGGACTGTTTGCATGACATGATATATTGCAAATTTATGGTTTTTGTTGTTTACGATACCCTGAACTGAACTTTGTTTTTGAAGCTGTTGCAGTTTCAAAAATTTCCAATTAACATCCGCATAATTACCACCAAAACGTGTTGATTCTAAGTGAAGTTACACACTAGTTACAGCTTCCTATAGTAGGCAGTGGTGGAATACCGAGTGCGGCTTGCTGGCTTTCGCGGAAGACCCGCTTTTCTATGGTGGCTCATGCGTGACACCCTAAACAACTTTTGTTTCTGGCATTTTTTTGAAAAAAAAACAACAAAAAAGGGTTTCAAAACCTAAAACAATTTTACTTTCGTGTCGAAAATATTTTCACTTCGCACATTTTTTCTAAATGAAAACATTTTCGTTTTAAAAAAAAGTATTTTCGTTTCGGAAACACGTTCACTTTGTTTCGGAAACACTTCGTAAAAAAATCGAAAAAAAATTGCATCAGTTTTGTGGTCGTGGCCCCTTGCGTGCCACCCTCTGTTTAGGGCCAGTGTTTCCACGTGAGAATGCTTGATTTGCAGATTCTCCTCTGTCGATGTCTGGCTCCACTAGCTCGCGATCGTATTGCGCGTACGTGTAGACTAGTCTGAGTCTTCCCTTGTTGTGATAACCTATGCTTGGGAAAATGTCTTTGAGGGATTTGTGACATAAGACGTATAACTTGTGGCTTAGAGTAAGTGAATGGTATCTTTTTGGCCAAGAGAAGCGGATGGATCGTGCGCATGGGGAGTGGTGGTTGTGATGCAGTCAGTCAGTGCTGGAATATGCTGACCTGTTGTCTTGGTTGAAAAGTTGAAAGCTGCTTCGTGATTTCAAGGAGCCGAAATAATTTTATTGGGGATCATTTGTCAAATTTGCAACTTGCACCTGCCAAATTTCAACGTTTTTGGCAATTTAGGCGGAAAATTGTTAACTGAAATATTGAAGGGTAGCCTAATTGCTCCAGTTTTGATAACCTCCAAATATGTAACGGGCTCCATGTGGCAAAGTTTTCGACACAGTTCTGTGATNCTAAAGTAATAGGCAATGTCGATTTTGCTGATAGGAAGTGACGTTTGTCCAAGTAAAGGCAGGTCGCGGGGGTCGGCTTCCCCCCCGCTTGAAAAAGTTCAGGACAAACTCTGTTCCAGGGCAAGCGCAACTTGCTCAAAAACCCTGAATGATAAAAAATATTTCAATACAGTTAATTCAGGGCAACTCTGTTTTTCAGGGCAAGTGCAAGTTGCTCAAAAATCCTGAACGGTGAAAAAATTTTCAATACAGAATATATTCACTTGGGGTTGATCCGTGTAATTTGGGCTAGTGTAGTTTGTAATCTGGACGAAAGTCGTTACTGGTTATAACGACTTTGATCTGGACCAAGCCCTCGTTTTCTGTAAAAATCGAACAATCGGATGTCGGTAGTTCAACAGCTTGATATAAGAATTCGGTAACTCTTTCT
>JGI24022J15233_10007102_pt1 | contig 12285 bp, 7 predicted proteins | sample Ectturendosymbi2_FD_15233 | JGI IMG/M metagenome (IMG submission 15233)
TGACGTTATATTTGAAGGGGGGTTAAATACTTGTGACGAAATGTGACAAAGAGGGGGAGGGGGTAGATTTTTGCCCAAAATAGTGTGACGTCATTTATGGATGGCCCTATTACGGAAAATTGAGGTTTCTTAAAATCACCAAAATGCGGAATGGTCACCCTTATTCAAGCTTACAATAACCTAAAAATCAACAAAAAGCTGAAGGGATGTATGAATAAAACAACCACCGAGCATAAAAATTTGCCCCGAGTGAGGATCGAACTCACGACCTTGAGATTATGAGACTCACGCGCTGCCTACTGCGCTATCGAGGCGTATGTAGCAGAGGATGGTTTCGATCCATCGACCTCTGGGTTATGGGCCCAGCACGCTTCCGCTGCGCCACTCTGCTGAGAGCCAGTGAGTGACAAAACGCAAATATGTTGCGAGTTGCCGGTTAATTCAGAGAGTTTCATGTTTCTGCTTGAGAAGAAAATAGCCATGAACATCGAGTACATTATTTTATTCAATGTCTCAGCTTAGTCATAAGCCATCGTGACTTAGAAGCGACAGTAACTCTGTGCATTGCTTACCAGAGTTTTGATGCTGTTTGCAACAACCAGTTAAATTTGTCTCGGTTTAGGTGTGCGCGCCTATTTAGAGCGCTTTGGCTACACATTTTTGCGGACTGAGTTGGTTATGCGGCTTGATTGCTAGCGCTCTGCCTGAGGCTTTCATAAGTGTGTCAAACTAATATATCAGTTAGTGAGAAAACATTTTTTTCGACGCATTTCAAGACCAGAATCATGTGCAACAGATCACTGAACGTCCAACAGCAATCCAAAGCAAAAATGGTTTCTCAAAACAAACCATGGCGTTTGCAATTTGTTTATGAGACTCGAGTAGCACTAACATGTGTGCAGCTACATTTTCATAACATTATAAAGACATTTAAATAAACACCCGTGTCAAGCTGCGTAGTATTACCTTTGAACTGAAATTTTCTAAATAAGCAATACGCTATCCTGGCAACCAGAGTGAGTGTATTCAAGTGGACCGCCCACAGTTTTTCTCCACAATGTTAACAGAAAACTAGTTGTGCTGATTAAAAACCATCAAAGAAAAGAAAATCATCCTGCATTGTCGAGGTCGATATACGGTAAAACAAGGTTTTAATTCACAAAGCGTACTTTTTCAAAAATTATACTATCAACCTATTTGAATAAAAATAAGAACCGAAAACTACACAATCAATATATTTGAATAAGGTCGTAGGACTAAGGTTGCGTATGTTACGTAAAAAAATTGCGATTGGATAGGCTACAACTCAGTCGCGTTGATGAAAAACTACTCTTTGTCTACATTTCGCAAAGGGCAACACTGCCACCATGGAGATGGTGTGTGACACCGTCACCACAGATTTGACGTGCCTTATTAGTGTCGCAGTAGCAGTGCCAGTGCTTTTCCTTCAACAATGCAATTTATTTACGAGGCTCAAAGAGCAAAAACATGTACACAGCTCTATTTTGAAGTCATTTTGTAATTACTACTTAAAGAAACACTGTTTCAAACTGCATTGTATTACGCAAAACTTGAATGCTGTTACGACTTGAAATTTCAAGAAGAAACACTGAGATTGTGCAAGTGTTTCTTCTTTAACAAGTGCGATTTTTTGTCTCAAATTGTGTATAAAACTGTGCCGCATTGCCTTTGAGTGGAACTACACTTTTCATTGCGATTACAAAGAGAAACAGGGGCAAGATGACACTGACGAGTCACGTGACATTGGTGAGTCACAGCTAGAGCTAAAAAATGTTTCTTTTAAACAAAATAAAAAATATTTTTCAACAAAATAAAAATTGGGGTGAGGTGACCCTCATGGGACTTGTTAGCAAAGTATAGCATTTAATTGGCAATACTCACTCAAAAAAAGATACTGCATAAGCAGACAGTTCTGGCAATGAAAAAATTGCCCCGTCAAAACAAGGTGAGTAGCTTACAGCAGGTGTAAGAAACTCGGTTTTCATCCAAAAATCGTGTGCTATTCCATGAAAGATTTGTTTCAGGGCAAAAGACATTTAGCAGGAGTTATTGGAATGCTCTTTTCAAATGGTAATTTTTCAATAATAGCAAGAGTTCTGTGAAAAGTTCAACTTATTGCGATTCCAATGTAAAGGCGTACTTCTGAATAATAACGCAAGCCATCTGTTTGCAATGCAGACCGATTTAAATGTTTGACCTTTCACCTCGTGTCGCACCTACTGGAAAAACCGTGTAGGCTATCCGGTTCCGGACACGACGCGCATGAGTGCAACTATCCAATTACCGCAGTCACGTACGCCTGTTTATACGGAACATAATCACACAAAGTAGCGAGCGGACGAAACAACAAGTTTACTCCAATCCTGGGGCTGAAAAGAAATCAATACTGTAAATTTATTTAGCAAAAGTATCAAGCATTCTGATCTTTGCAGAAGCAGTATCATCAAGCAATGAGAGATGCTAGTCATGTTCTTTTTATATTCACCTTTAGTTGATATTGACGATAAACAAAAAGCAAGATAACAAAATAAAACATTAACTTGGCCATTCGACTCAAAATAACCAGCTTTTTTCCAAATTGAAAAAGAGTTTACACTTTTTTTAATGACACAAAGCATAGTGTGAGTAAAGCACAACAGAAAGGTCACGATCTCGTAATCTGAAGCTCAGACTGTCAGCACATCCAGCTGCGCTTTCTGACAGTTCAGACATTGATTCTAAAATGAACCACATTGATTTCCGTGTATGTATCATCATGTCACTGTGACATCACAAGGCCATACTTTACAGCTCACTTCTTCCAAAGCCTTCCTTCAGACTCTTGGCAGCAAAGGTGGAAGTGAAGATACCATCGACGAGATGGGAAAATTACGTTACGGTCCAGCTATTTCCCTGGTAAAATGCAGCCACGGTCCCGAAGTCAACAATCTGCACTTCTATTCCACTTCCTATTCCACGTCTTATGGCAAAGAAGGATTTTTGCCTCGTCCTGCCAAACCCAGAGGGACCGGATATCTAGCAAACTTCAGGTAAAATAAGTTTCACAAAGTATGTTTGGCGACCGACAAGTGACCTTATATGCAATCTTTTGGTCGTTAGTGAAAAAGCAAAAAATTAATTTTGATCAAAATACCTTTGTTTGTATCATTTCGTTGATTAGAAAACGGCAGTTGAGCCAAAAGTGCAAAGCTCCAGGTACGGCGGTAGCCGTCGTTGCACACTATGCCGGTATAACTTAAAAAGACGGACACATAACCGCGGAACTACTACAACTTTGATAATTTTTTTTTTATATATATAAAGCAGTGGTTTCCAACCTGGGGTCGCGCCCCCGTGGGTGTTGTTTGCCTTTTTTCAGGGGTCGCGAGAGTTTCTGATAAAAATATTCATAATTTCTTCCTTATTTCATATTTCGTATATGGAACCACTTTTTATTGTAGCCGAAATGATAGGATCACTGGCTAAAATGACAGCCTACTTTTTCATTCAAAATTGTTTAAGTGTGATTATGACCATTACAACGTTTTTAGTGTGATTATGACCATTACAGTACAGAGTACTGCTGCGTTTGGCAACGCACGAATAACTATGTGATGTAAGAGTGCGCTGTGCTTGTAAATTAGATATCTAAATGTGGTAGCTAACTTGAGCGTTATTCTAGTTTTCAGTGAGTTGTGCTGTGGAGTGATTTGCATACGGCACGGGTCTCTCTTACTGGTGCTGCCATGTGCATGAATTAATAAATGAGTCTTTGTTCAACATAGTGATATCGTAAGTTATTTTTTAGTCATTGTGATTTTCTATTGTCAAACACAACTGCATTACATATACCTGACTGGAAATTTTTGGATGGTGGTTAGGTTAAATTGGGTTGAAAAATGGGTCACTGCCTGAAAAAGTTTGAAAACCACTGATTTAAAGATAACTCGTGGCAGGTCCAACCAGGATGACTGACTGTAGAGGTATAAAAAGCTGCTATACCTCACAGGTTATACATTAGAGAGAAAGTGGTGCTCTTTTCCTTGCTATTTAATATATTTTCTAAAGGAAATCCTTAATTTTCCGGTCCCCAGTTGAGATCCTGGAATCGGCTATTCACATTATCAACTACGTTTTTTAGATAGTGGCGTGCGAGGTATTAAGATTCTCGTAAACAAATGCAGACATGTGCATTTGACACACGCGTGGGCGTTTGCTAGTTTTTCGTGGTCAGCAAATCTTTTACTCGCAAAGTCTTGTTGATTTGTTTTAGGCCAGGAGTTTATTATTCATCTTCACTGGACAAACATGACAATCCCGCAGTGGGTAGAATGCTCCGAAACAACTACCTGTCTACCTACTCGCAGCAACATAGACCGTACCTCAGTGGTCCTGATGGAAAAGACGACTTCCCATACAAGTATATAGTTTTTACTAATTTACGTGAAGTTTTCATCGTCATATATTTCTATTATTGACAGAAAACAACGTGGTGCTATTCGTAGAATGATTTCAATTGAGTGACTTTGAATTTTGTGATATATAGAAAAAACAGTGAGCTTTGAACAGACAAGTTCAAATGCTTCGAAGTCAGCTGTTTAAATTGAAACTGAATAATTAAGGCCAGTGACGCTGTTTCGAGCCTTGGCCTCGGTTTCGAACCTATAGTAAAGCTTCTGCAATTCAACCTGTTCAATGCCTGGCGTATCTGCAGCAAACAAAGTCTAAAACAGGCAAAAAAAGGCAAGGAATTCGACAAAGTTACAGCTCGGAAGTGGTGATGATAATATTTCAAGGTTCTAAAATATTTTCGGAAAGTCTGACAAATTTTAAAATCTCAGTCTCAATCTCTCAGGACTCGGAGATTACGGTCTCGGCGACATTACTGCTCAGTGTAAACATCGTTTGCTGCTTTTAGCTGAAGTGACTGCTGTTCTTGTTTTAGTTTATACTACAAGGAACGTTTTTACCTGTTTTCCTCGGAATTTTTGTTTCAGCTTTTTTCCAAAATCAGAAACGGCAAGTTTAACTTTAAAATTGTGTAAAAATTTTATATGAATCTTGTTATTGTCAATATTTTTCCTCAACAACGCTATTTTTGCATCTATAGCCAATCGATAGTATTCAAATCGTTCTAACCTTCGGTTTTCACACAGAGTTAAAACGTGCGACACCGCTTTCAATTTCCAGGCGGCGCCAATTTCGATCCCATATTCGAGCACTGTGTTGAAGGCAAGGCTTGATACATTGGAGGACAGGAAGTATAAACCTTTGCTGAAAAAGTAAGTATAGATTGCTTGCTATTGCATTTTTCAAATACTTGCTGCAAAGCAAATTTCTCATCCGCCTGGTAATCGCAGCATGCTCATGCGGGAATGCTTGCAATTGCAACCGACAGTTTTAAAATTTTGAGAAAACACATCTTTGAAAGAAATTCAATATTGGAACCGGCTAAAGGGTAGAGTTTATTGAGCACGCACGAACAAAGCTGGAAGACTGGGTCAGATCCCACGTTTGAAATTTTCATACCGAAAACGTGAAAAACGATACTTGCGCCCTGTCCAGCTTCGTTTTCGTCGTTATCGGATGGGTACAAGACACAAGCAAACGAAGTTGGCAGGAGCGTATCGAGGTTAGATGGATCCCGGGGTAAGAAACAAGTTTGGCGCCCCCCGGTGTTCGAACCTAAGGTCTTTCGGAAGCCAATGTGCTGTATCGAAGACAGTAGTTGCGACATTCTTGAGACTTTTCGGTGCCATCCAGTGATTCGGCGCCCTGGGTATTGTTCCCCCCTTGCTCCTCCTTTTTAAGCCCCTGAGAGTTGGGCGCCGCTGACGACTCGCGACCCTCCGACAGGAGCGCAAAAAGACGAGCTAACCGAAAGTGAACTTATTTCAAAATTAGATATTCTGCCCTGACTTGAAAGACATCATCCATGGAAACTTTTTGGGTATAATATCAAAATACAATTTTCAAAAACATTGCATGAGAAAGTTGATGCAGATGGGTCTCCAAATTACTAATGTTTGGTTATTTAATGTTGTAGTTTAGCACTCTGTTGCAGAATTTATTTCAAAAAGGGAAAGCGGTGAAAAAAGAATAGTTTTTGAGGTTTGATTTTTCCTGTTTAATCTAAGAAATTTAGGTTGCAGGGCAAAAGCGTCCCCCATCTCGATCAAGGATCATTAAGCCTTAGTACGGAAGCGAGAACTTGCTACAAAGGAGAACCAAGCTGCAGAATGAATCTACATCTCAAGGTCTTGTGGCTTTTGTTTTTAACAATTGCAAATGCGTGGCTGTGAAAACGCAATTTAAGGGTACCATGCAGAGCAGATCGTTACGGCGCACTGCTTCAGTCAAAATGCCTAGACATATTTTATCAATGCACTAAAAGTATAGTAGAAGTTACAGTCAGGTGTTTATTTCTGATAACGTTAACAATACTTTAGTTGAGAATGGCCGCACCATATCTGCTGAAATGAAAGACTTGAGTTCACTGCTTGGAAAACACTTATCGTTTTGAAACCGTGCTGATATGGAGCTAAAATGACTGATACGGAGAAAGCTTCAGCACCTGAGCGCGTTCTAGTGTACAGACGGGCGTCCTTTATAGACGCATTAGTGGAAGACAGGACAGATTTGTGGCTGCGACCATGAAAAATCTCGATAGTCGATACAGTAAAACATGAACAGTCAACCTGACAAAATAAAGATCGTCTTTCTTCTTGCGTATCTCACTGTCCGTCACTGCAGCGTTGCTGGTACAGTAGTTGTACTTTCCGTTGCTCGGTAACTGGCGCTTCAACTTCGGTGAAAACCAGGCTTATGAGAACTGCCTATTTCCCATCCAGTTATGGCTTGTCGCAGGTTGCGATTTGCTTTTTCCATTTTAGTCTGGACTCTGCTTGCTTTCTTTGCCCGTGCTTCAGTCCTTTGATATGTCTCACGTAAGAATTGCTTAGACGTTTCATGACTGAGGATGCCTCTATTTACTTGAAATCGGTTTCCTGTCAAAAAAATGCTGATTGGTCCAACTGCGTCATCTTTGCGAGGACTGGTTACTTGGAATTAAAACCCTTGTTCTAATAAAAATGTCTACCACTTTCATCGTCTACTCACTTTTTTCTGCACAAGCTTAGTGGTAGTATGCGTAAACACTTTGTATTACGATCAGGCTTGTAACACCAGAAGAAAAAGGAAGAATACCAGTATTTCTCCTTAGAAAATTTTGGAATCATGTGTTTCTGCCTTAAAAGTGCTATTGAGTTAAATTTGTCTAACCTTGCAAGTCGTGTATGTTTCTTTTCGCTTAAGGAAGCAGTCAGAAAATTGAGAAAAAACCCTGCTCAGTAAACAGTCGTTTTTAGTTCCAAATCACGACGCAACATCGGTTCAGCAACTTTTGCTGTAAAGTATAAAACAATAAAATTGTAAGCACGAAGCATTCAAAATATGGAAGATTGGTCGAAGCTGTATTGAAAAAAACAAATGCGAAAGCCTTTGTTAGTTTGAAAATAAGTTAAGCACTTGTACTTCGTTGGCCAATATGCTGCTTTTATCGGCGTGTTGATTTAATGAATGTATGTTTGTATATCACAAGAGGACCTTTTTTGACCATCGCAGAGGTCAACAAATATACTACAACAAAATTTGCAGTTTGCGTGCTGTCCTGAATTTACAAAATACCAGGCAATGACATTTCTACAAAATGCGCCGCTTATATTTTAATGCATTAAAATCCTCTGTCAAAGATCTTTAAAGTTTTTTTGCATTCTAAGGATGTGGGCGCTATGGAACCATCTGGATTTACCCATTACCATCATTACGATCCGATTCAGTATTTACCTCGAGCGCCACATGGTGGAGAGATCTCGGAAAGGTCAGAAGTCCAATGATTGGTGTGCGGTATGAAGATAGCGTCGTGTCGTTGGGCGTCGGAAAGGATAGCAGGGGGACCAAGTCAATGGTGGAAGAACCTTTTTCAAAGTGGGGGGCACAAGCGCACGTCAAAAAAACTATTTAAAATTTTTTTCATTAAGATATTTACTTTACAATGGACCCAATACTAATTGTGTTGCTTAGACTTTTTAAGCAAAAACTCGAAATGTAAAAGAGGGTGGACCAGGCACCCCCAAAAAGTGGGGGAATAGGCACATGCGGCTCCACCGGTTCCGCCACCCCAGGACCAATTCCCCAGCTGGATTTTGAAATTTGTAATTTTGCTGTTAATTTTTTGGATGAAAAATGTTTTTCTCTTAGTCTCGATGTATGGTTGGCCGCCACTGGAAAAAAATGTCCACCCCTGGGAAAAATCTTTCCGACACCTTTGTCTTACTTTTCGTTTTTTTTAAATAGCTTAGTCATTGATAAAAGGAGTCCCACTAGCTTCATCATCTGAATTTGTGTCATCTACATTACTACTGTGCATGATTTAAGGGTCTGTTGCGATGTTGCGTGTAATAGGTTGTCAGCGAATAAAAGTTGTTGACGCATTTTAATGAGATGGGCAAAAATTACTCCGAAACTATTGTACCATCTGTAATTGAAATATTTTGCACATATGATCGATCGACTGCTTAACTGCATTTCAACCACCAACGTGGCAGGTTGACCGAAGTCAGTGAGAAACAAAACAAGTTTGTCAAGTGGCCAATCTTGAACGGACGAGAGGAAAACAGTGGGGTTTGCAAAAGAGCTCAACGGGAAACTGGTGAGGACCCGAGATAACAAATATGTTGTTCGAAGAATCAGTGTGAAAGTAAAGCCAATTGTATTTTGCGTGGCTTGATTCAACGTGGCCCTTAAAGCTGAAAATCCAAAGCCACCACTTTATTGAGACGTATTTTCACTGCACCCCAAAACGTTTTGATAAGCAAGAGGGGCAACTCGGACAAACTAGGTTTTTTTGGTGTCGCNGCATTTCATGTTTGTCTTTCGAGATAACGCTAAGAATTTGCGCCAATAAAACTCAAAATGTGGGTGCTACTCAGTGATGGTATTCAAACTTTTAAGAAAAGGTTCTCTCACTCCAGCACTCACTAACAACAGGTTCTCTTATTATCACAGTCTCCAGAGGCAAACCATGCTAGTTGGCCCGATATAAGTGCAAAGGTTGATCTTCGTGTTAGTAACAGGTCTATGAGAGGTTTGCCAAAATAAGTTATAAGTGTAAGGTATTCATGGGGAAAAATTAAGAACTCCTGGCTTAAGCCAACAACTTGTTCTCGGGATCAAAGACATTCCAAGAACAGGTTCTTGCGAATCGGTCGAATCCCACCACTTGTACTATATTTCTTCTTGACTGGTGTGCAGTGCATGAATTGACCACAGCAACCTAATCAATCTTTTCGCAACTTAAAACTCAAACAGATATTAAGTTTTTATCTCAATTTTAGTTTTGCTCTNATACTTACCAAAAGAAATACTATTCTTTGATAAACGCGATATCGCAGTTAGCGCCATCTCAAGAATATTTCTTGCGCGGTTTGCAGGCTACAGTCACGAAACGGCCAGGCCTCGATTTGTCAAAAGAGTGCCACGTGACGCATTCACTTTCCTTAATCAAGCTCCTTCTTTAATGGCAAAGCGGATTGAAAAACATGACCCAGCTGAATTTGTCAACATGATCAGAGGACCTGACAATTCCACGTAAGTATGTAATCTCTTCGGCTTCTAGTGTTGCTTTCCTCAAGGTACAAAAAGCATATTGCTGTTGGTGAACTTTACACCAACAACGTGAGTATCTTACTCTTATATCCAGGGCCGGATTTAGACGTGTGGAGGCCTCAGGGCAGTCTTTATGTGGAGGCCTTTAGTACCCCAAGGAAATAAGATTCGAAGTCAAAGAAATACCATCATCAGTTAGCTGTAAATATGTAAATATAAAGTACGCCTCAGGACTGTGGAGGCGCCTGGGTAGGTGCCCACTTAGCCCTCCCCTAAATCCGGCCCGGCATCCTCATAACATCTATTCATATATGACAATGCAGAAACGTTGCAAGGCTTTGAAAAAACTGATACGATTTACAATGTAGAGGCGCCTTGACCGCTAATAAGTTTAAAATAAAAACATAGCTGGAATTTGTCTATTTGGAGAAGTGGCTCGACATTCAATCAACGTACTTACGAATTTCACAGCCGTCCGCTTTGCCGCGGAATGTCACACCGTAAGCTCTAGGATAACATGCCATATCTGCCACTTGTACTTGAGATAGCACTTGTTTGACCATTACCCAATGTTCATGCCCATAGATGAGGATCGACACAAACACCGATTTAAAACTGAAAACTTTGCGGCAGTTGAAAGCTCCCATTTTGTGAGCACGGAACAACAAAGTTCATGATCCATTTATACGTTAGATAATTTTCTGATAATGACGAAACCAGTTTTCCCAATCTTTAGGACTATAGTGCGAATACTGTTTGGGGTTATGCTGATATATAAATAGAAAAAAGGAAAAGGGTATCATTTCTTCCTAACCTGAAAGTTCTTTCACCAATGATGATTCATTAATTGGCGCGTTACACAGCTTTCAAGTTTTAGTCTGGCAGTCTGGGTGTAGCCACTGTATATATAATGCGTATTGCTTGCTTACAAATGTAGTGTACCGTTGTCGTAGGCCACGTTCGTTATGGTGGTCCAAACCGCCCTTTCAGTAGCCATAGTATTTTAAAGGCGCATGCTTATTTTGGAAGACCCAATTTTAAACTTGTGCCGTATTCTGTTACACGTTACATACGCGGTCCACAACAGAAAGTGTTGTGCGGCCCAATAAAAATTGCTGAACGGCCCACAATTGGGCCGAGGCTTACAGCTTGCCGACCATACTGTCCTAAGCGGAGATCGAAAAAGGAATACGAACAAACAGAAATCACTGACGACATTTTCTTTGATTGTTCTGAATGTGAATAACTATCAGCGAAAGTAATAGATACCAAAACAACAAACTAAACGTCACCCTGCATGAGTTGTTGCTTCAACTGACAGAGTTCTTAAGTGCAGCATTCTATTAAAACACCACATGCAATCTGCGGTAGCTTTTTTACACAGTATTCCGTTATTGCCCTAGTGACGTACAATAGGTGATTTATCTTCTGCGTTTACGTTGCAAGCCACGAATTTTGCTTCGACACAATTTTTTTTCTCACCGTGCATTAGTGTCATTTTTTAATTCAAAACTGTTTCAAAGATAATATTTTTATGATAAGTCCATTTTCAGTGCTTTACAATTGCATTCCTGTTTACAAATTTGGACTAACGTACTTAAATCGTCATGTCATCAAAGGCTTTCTTCAAGCTGGTATCAAGGAAGGCAAGCTTCACGAGACGATGTCAAAGACATGGATTCGGTTGGATGCAAAGAATCAACTGGGTTTACAACCAATAACGGGCGATACGTTTGTCGCAAAATTGACAAAGGACACTTTGACACTCACTACACACTGAAATACGGAGAAAAATTTCGAGGAGGTATAACCATTATACTTTTTTCGGTGTGCTGAATAAGTCGTTGACTTCGTCCTTGAAAGTAACCGAAAGTTACCACTGGCTTATTAAAATGTCTTCGCCCTAGTTGCACAACTTGTTATCGGAGAAAATTGTTTTGATTCAGACGGAATTCCAATTTTGCCTTGAAACAGAAAAAATTAGTAATTTGGTGTTACAAAATTGTTTGAGCAAAATGTTACCCAAATAATTATCTATATCTATAGTATTTATTATTGTAACTTTTCTGCTCAATTTCTGCGCTTTTGGTTCTTGAAAAATGTATAGTAATCTTTGGTAAGGCGAAACTTGTCTGTGATAGTGCGCAACAGCCTGGTTGCTTAGTTTAGTTTATCTGCAGACGTTTATCTTGTTTACAAACAAAGTTGAAAGCAAAAAGGAAGCTGAGAAGACATTTTACACAGGCTTGCCACAGTTAATCTAGGAATATGGTGACAACAATAAGCCTTATTTCTACTTCTAGTTTATTTTTGAACAATGCCAAAGCGCTTTGTCATTTGCTAAACCGTTTTTAAACATGTAAATGTAGATTCGTTTTATGGGGTTGCGTTTTATCATTAAAACAGTCAGAAACATACAAGTAGTCTACCTCACAGGCGTAGCCAAGGGAGGCCAGGAGACCCTGCCCCCAACCCCACAAATTCTTAGCATATCTAATCATTTTGTGCTGGTGTCTCAAGGCGGTGTCTCAAACAAAATACGTTTGCACTCTTAAAGATAAATAATTTTCGGCCCTCCCCAAACATTTTGGCCTAGCCACGCCACTGGTCTACCTAACG
>JGI24022J15233_10007105_pt1 | contig 12283 bp, 8 predicted proteins | sample Ectturendosymbi2_FD_15233 | JGI IMG/M metagenome (IMG submission 15233)
CTTATTGGTTGTTAGATCATTCCGCTTACATCATATAAATTTGAGCAGAAAGGCAATCTTATGGCGAAATCTTTAACTTTTTTATCAGTGACTGGGGTGTTGGCGAAGGTTCGTTGTTTTAAATTCGTGATAGGTTGATTCTCCTCTGTGTTTTCTGGCCTGGGTGGATAGAAGCAGATCCATCGCCAGATCAACAGCATTGGGGGTGGTTTTCAACTTGTTCGGGGGCTCCGTAATAGTATACAATGAATTGAAATAAAAAATGACTTCATCGGGAGACTAGAGCTTGACTTTGGAGGTATTGATTGTGAATTTGGGGGCTCAGCCCCCTTGCTTCCACTTCTGTTGAACAGTGTCATAACTTTTTTAATTACCTGGTCTAGTTGGATTGATGTTTTTTCTCATATCATCAATTCAATGTCGAAAAATGTGAACGGTATTGAAGACTTGATTGAAAATCTACATTTATAAGCGGCGTTAAATGTATTTTAGGGCAACATGCATAAGGCCCAGGGTGAATCTATCATGCGATTATGAGATTGTTTTTCAAGATAGCCAGCAAAGGTACCTGAAATGGGAGTAGTGTCCTGAAAAATAACTTTTATTCACGTGTTGTTTTTGAATTGTCGCTTCAGCAGTAGTAAGTCTTTCATGTATATGTAAATGCACAAGCTTCGCTTGGAAACGTGATCGTCATTTGGCTTTTTATTTGAGTTCTATCGTTGGACATGAGTTGTCACTTTCAAGTCTAATAAGAACCGTTCTGCTTCTAACCAGGTCGGAAATGCGTTTCAGACACTGTTCTTCACTGATTTCACTACGGATAGACAAAACAGTGGCAAACGCTTGCGCGCAGCATGCTTTTATACCTTTTAAAATACATTTTGTAGATATGCGAGATCTGTGCAGCTTGTGAAAAACGAGGCCCACTGTTTGGGATCCGTTTCAAACCTTTCCTGAATTAATGATATAAAGCGCTTTCAAACAGTGGTTTTTCCCTGAAAAAACGCATTGTTCGACCAACAAAGATTGCCACTTTTTGGCCTACCAAAGGCAACCAATTTTGTGTTACACCCAAGAATTGTCACAGACAAACTTTGGTATTTATGCAAGTGAAGACCTTCTTGGCGCCCCCCAATTTGCCTGCCCCCGCAAACGCCTGGTCTGGATCCACTGGATTTCCTATTGAAACTTTGCTGATAATTTCCTTGCTTACCCCACGTGGAGAGCAATTGCTTTAATACAGATATGTGTAAGTATGAATCATCGGAAAAGATGGAAGGAGAGCCCTGTCGGCTGATTCCTCGAAAGCTTACAGAAAATCTAGAGCTTTTAACTGTCTCGTCTCTCTGTGGACCATCCTCGTTGCCATCGCTTGACAACGAACCGCTGTTACGTCGATCTACGAGAACAAGTGCACTCCCTGATCGTTTTGGAGACTGGATCAGATATACTAAGGGTTAAAGGGTGATAGTGAAGCGTTGATGATTACTCTTAATTGTCCGTCGCCATATCTCGCTGCGTGGCATTACGTTGTATTTTCGTTTTGTGTTGCCGGCTCGCGAAAAAACAAAATGAAGACCGGTGGTGATACCTCTCGGCTTTTGGGCATGTGATAGGCCGATACCAGTAATGTGGCTCTGAAATCACTGTTGCATGTACAGACTGGGTGAGTTGGAGCAAGAACTGGAGTGCTGAAATCACTGCTGGGTACATGCAACTGCACGCTTGGAGTTTGGAGTGTTTCGGAGCACTGAAACAATGTTTTTCTTCACTTGACGTGATGTGAACTGGTGCGTAATTACGGCGGTGCTTTCACACGGCGCACTGCCAGTGCCGGATTTAGGGGGGCCAAGGGTCCCGCGCCCACGGCCCCCATTAAATTGCCCCCAACCATGTTGATGTGTTTAGCCATATGTGCGACATGTGCGTGCCACTTAGTCGTTTTTAACGAGGAAAGTTTGTATGTGGACGCTATTATCGCTCGGCCAGATGGCAGTGTTTCACTTGAATATATTTGTTATTGTGACGAAACAACTATTACACTTATTGGTTTCCTGAAAGTCCGTCAGGACAGGTATCTGAATCTAATGCAAGGCCAAGCCACGTAGAATACATTAGCTTACATTTCTACTCGTTTCTGGTAGATTTTGCGTCTGTCTTACTCAGATTTGCACAGGTCGCAAATGAGTAGCATTGTTAAGCAGGGCTACCGTACGTCCTCTTTTTTAAGTGCATGTCCACTTTTTCATGAGAAATGAAATATTCACCGAGGATATTCCAAAATGTCAAAATGTCCTCCTTTTTGCATTAATTTACATAGCTGTAATAAGTGGCGTAACTAGAGGTTTGAGCCAGGGTGGAAAACTTAGCTAAAAGGGCCAACTGGCCACTGCACGGGGTCCACTAGCCAACACTCAGAAAAAAAACTTAAGAAATGATGGTGAATCCGGATGTGGATGGCTGTACTAAAACCATAAATCACCGAAAAATAATCCGAAAAACGCAAAAACAACAACCTGCTGAAAACCAAAACAATACCAAAACCGAAATATAAGTTAGGTGGGTGTCCGGTTTTCACATTTAGCTTGCCTGGAGAGGACATTCCATCCTCTGCTCTCCGTCAGTTCCGTCACTGGCTGTGACATATCGTATTTACACACAGTAAGTTGTCCCTACTCAACTGCAACAAGATACGAGATGGTGGCGTAGCTGCTTATTTTATGGGAAGGCCTAAAGTTGTCTAAACTATTCTATGTTTTGGTTGAGTTAATTCTCGACTGGAAAGGCATTGGGAATACTTTTACCTTAACCGTTACATAAAAATGCTAAATCTTTTTTCAGTATCTCAATGACTTTGGCATTAGAGTGCGGACTGCTGACTCATTATACTGTGCTAGCTTTGCTGATGAACCGTGATCAATGTAATGTACATAGCTTAGTGTAGTTGTTTCTAGTAATTATAGCTAATCAGTAATGCTAAAAACTGAAGAAATACGTCAGACAGGGCCGGATCCAAGTGGGCGATCACCCCAATCGCCTCCCCTAAAACCTACGAAAGTAGCTTTATTCACCATGATTTTGTACAATTCAGAATACAACATTGGCGATCAAAGGCTACTTTGTCGTCCATTGTTTTGTCACAGCAGTGATTTGACGTTCACCTCATCCCTCTTACAATAGCGAGCCATTATGAGACTTGATTACCAAATAATACTGAAATCGCCCCTCCCCCCTAAAATAACAGGCTGGATCTGCCCCTGACGTCAGAAGTACATATTTTCAGAAAAGGACTAAATGATTTTGAAGCTGAGTGAATTATATGTGGTTGAACTTGCACATTTCGCAAAAAAGATTGAAAAGACTATTGTGATTTCGTGGATATTGAGTACCAAAAACTTATTTCTCACAGCGTAACCAGGTGGCTACCACTTTATCCTAGCTTGACATGGATTGTCCAAATGTACCCAGTTCCACATTTATACTTCATGTCCATAGACAAGCCAACTGTTTTCTGAATCTTTTTTTGGGAAATTCTCTGAGCGAACCTTGTTTAACACATTACGACATTTGCAATCATTTGTGGTTGCTTTTAATGAGGAAGTTCACAATATTGAGAAGTCCAAAGCATCATTTCTTGAGGTTGTATTGTGCTTGGCCACTGTGAAGACTAGTATTCAATAGAGACAATCAGATGTACATATCAAGCCAAGTTAAATCAGCACTAAGAAAATGCAGAGAAGACAAGGATCATGACTGTGATTTATTCGTGTCAGATGTAGGCTATCTGTGTTGTACAAGTGTTTTGTTCCACGTGTGACTAAATGGACCACTTTATCTGCTGAATTTAAATGCTTTGACTAAATTCCTCCTTTTGCAAACAATTGCATGGGAAAATGATGAATCATGTGAGTAGTACCTGCTTAACAGAAACTTTTCTGTTGATGGAGCTGAAATAAATTGTTTGACCAATACCAAAACTTATTTGAGTTCGTGCAAAAAAAGCCAGGCCTGTAGCCACGGGTGCATTCGGGGGCAGTGCCCCCCAAATTCTTATTGTGACCCTCCAAATGATTCAAACTCGAAAAATTAATAAATTGTGCAAATGCTTGTTTTCAATCTGTTTAATCGTTACGCCAACTCGCAACATCACCGCATGTTGCGTTAAAAGGTAACAGTCACTGGGGACAGCCTTTCGAAACCTTTTCTGCAGTCTCTCTGTTAGCGCAACCGCCATGGCACTAACAAGCTGGCTGTATGGTGATGTTATAATATAAAATCTTAGCCAGCGTTCTCTCAGAAAATTTTAGCAAATGTTGGTTTTAGTGAGCATGAATATTTTAAAGCTGAGTTGCGCGAATTCTAAAAGATTTACAAATTTCGTAAATTATTACAATTTAGAATATGCGTAACGTCTTCTGAAAACACGAACAAAGTAGGGCCTACACATTTAGTTCAAATAGCTTCTTGTTTTCTTGCTTTTCCAACGTTTTGGAATGTTGCAAGTGTACGAGAATCAGATTGCACTGCGCAAATGATTCGGTGGTACTGTGCAGTTGCGCATCTTAGAGGGAACATTGGACTGGTCTTAGCCTTGCTTGTGGTCAAACAGAACTTCTTGCAATAGCAAAACCAAACCCAGTAGGATAATGTACGCGAGCTGGAAGTTGATCAAAAAAGGTTAGGGAATTCTGTGTCTGGCGTAGAAATGCTTCAGCATGTGTGTAGATCACTGCAGCACTGACTAGCATAAGTCAGCATAAAATGCAGCTAGCGCGTATTCCGTACTTTGTGTGTGGCGCAAGCAAGCTACAGTTATCCCACCCTCTAAACAAGCGAAACTACATCCCACCCTCTGAACAAGCGAAAAGTCGGTTTCATCTCGAAACACATCGGAATTCACGACGAAAATGGGAGTTTGAATTTGAAAGCATCTTACTTTGAAATCATCGTTACCATTAAGAGCAAATTCAGCAACCGATTGTCGGAGTTTGATATGTTTCAAATCAAACATTTGCGTGTTCTTTCACCAGCATCGAATTGCTTTCTCGACAAGGGAGAGTTACAATCTCTTTACTCTTTGGTCAATTCAACTACCAACAATATCAGTGAAGATCGTCTCGATGCTAAAACTACGACTGTGGAAAGCATTGTCTCATCAAAGTTTCTTGATGTGTTTTCAAATGAAACATCCGTATGAATTTGGACCAGTTTTTGAAATGGTTTTGGAAGTATAAAGCAGTTTTTCCCACCATATACTTGCTGCTGAGCGCGGGCTTAACTGTAGGCGTTTCGACAGCCATATGCGAAGCAAGCTTCTCCAGTGTGGTGAAGATACTCACACCTTATGTTACACGACCATACAGAGGCGTAACGAGGTTAGACAGCACCCGGTGCAAGAAGCAAGTTTGACGCCGCCTTGTTCGAATTTGAGGTCTTTAGGAAGCAAATGTACTGCATTGAAGAAAGTACTTGTGGGATTGTTTAGACTTTTTGGCACCCCCGCAGTCATTCGGCGCTCTCCGTAGTGATTCGGCGCCTGGGGAATTATGCCCCTCTTGCTTCCCTCGCTACCCTCCTGAGATCGTGTAAATGTCAGGTGGTTTGGTTAGGTTTTGAAAAAAATGAAACAGCTGCTGTGGTAAACGAAGGCATCGTTTCTGAATTTTCGACCAAAACTCGACGACTGCATGTTTAAAGTATCCTCTTGACATTGCAAGTGCCTCCATGCATATTATTCATATATTATGCTATGTAGCAGGTGTCAGAACTGCAGCTTTTGTGAGAGTTTAGGCTCAAATTTCTTTTCTTGGTTTTTTCATGTTTTTGTTTTTCGTTGTACCAAAAGACATTTTAAAAACTGCGAATGTTGATAAAAGGTAGAACGTCTACATGCTAGAGTAGGCCTAGATGGTTCAGGGGTGAAGTGGAGCGGGAGAAACCTTTTCACGTTTTGTTTCAAAGTGGGTTTGAAGCTGTTTCAAAACGGCTATTTTTTTATGCGTTCCCACACCATTTTGTTAGCACTACATCCCTAACGTGGTTCGACTTCCAGCTGTTAATGGGAACGATTGATTGATTGTTTCAGTGACCAATATAATGTATGTATTTATTATGCATAATCTCGTGCATTGTTGTGACTGTTGTGAGAAATTAGACGGAGTTTCTTTCGTACCAGTGTCTTCACTTAAATGCTGATACGAATAAAATTGGTCCAGTTTTGTTGTTTATGACAAAATATTGTTATGTTTTTCAAAAAAGTTAACAGTGCATTAGGCAAACCTTGAACAAAGTTTTTACTGAATCAAATGCGACAAACAGGCATCAAGCACTGGCGCGTAGTCAGAAAAATATCTTGAAGCCAGGCCCGTAACCAGCTTGGGTCACCACGGTGGACGAAGAGTTTTCTGAGAGGGGCCAAAATTTTTTAAACTATGTCCAACACATTTTCCAGGTCGGGGCGAAAGAAATTCTAGGGGGACTTTTCCCCCCTAGTCACGGGCCAAGCATAGGCGTATCTTTTTCATCTTGTTTTTCGTTGTTATTTCCGGAGAAAAGCGCATAACTAAGCAAATGCTCTTACTTTAGTTTTGTGTGGATACTTTTTCTGGAAAAAGTCATCGTTTTTGAAAATTTGAGAAAGACGCTGTAGTCTTCCTCCGCTGCTTGGCTACCCATGGCACGTAGCATACCGGTGCAATCACAAATCTTATGTGATCAGACTGAAACCAGACAACTGGCAATATGCTGCCCAGTTAATCGCTGAAAATCAATAAAACAATTTGCTTTAAACATACAGTAAAACAAAAATATTGGCCCTCTAAAAATGTATTGTGTCCCCACAAACATTAAACCTGGCTACGGGCCTGAAAAGAGCATCAACCAAATGCAATTTATTTTAACCGGTGGAACATGAAAGATGGGCAAAATATTTTGCAACTTGCAATGCCACTGAAAGTTGCAGCAAACATATAAATAAAGAATGCATAGTTTTATTTCAGCGTTATGGCTCAATACGCTAATTAGAACGATTTTTTCCTTGATACAGCCACGAACCAAAAAGAAAGAGAAATCTTTCTAGTTGAATCAGTTTCTAGTCTATCTGGTTTGCAATTTAAAGCATCTTTCATGCAAGCAATTTCATAATATTGCTGAAAGCGTTTCTACATTTTTGAGAAATTTAAGGAAAGTGCAAAATGTTCATGAGCAAAATAGGACAAGCAAATAAGGAGTTTGTTTTGTGTGTTTTGACTGAAACATCGTCTACACTGGACGTCTTATTTCATTGCCTAAAACGTATCAATGGGCCTATTTCTTATTTGACTTGTTAAGAGTAGATGATACACTCAAGTAAGTGAGAGTCGTAATTTGTCCTCCCTCTTTGCGATGAAAATATGGCAGCCCTGTTGAGCATATTAATAAATAAACATGGACAGATGAAAGGGAGATCGTCATCTTCACATGTGTAGAGCTTATCCAAGTGGTTCTAAAAACGCGATAAAGCAAAAGAGGCAAAAATGAGAGAGGAAGAAGTTGCAGTTAAACCAAGAAACATTCAAGTTGCTATTTTACAGTGGCAGTGAAGTCCAGCAGAGAAATTTCTGTGGAACCTGTAAGAGGAAACAAAATCGAAGAACATGTTGTTGCAGACATAGATCAACGCATGGGCGCAATTTGTTCGGGGACACCGGGGACGTGCCTCCCCCATTTTTTCAGACGATGGGGATATAATATGTCATGTCCCCCCACTTTTTCTCTTTAGGTTTTGTATTTGGAGAGGTTTCAAAATTATAAATGTTGCTTGTCACGTGCTTGTCACGTTTGTGACAAGTTTTTCATGTTAGATGGTAGGCCACACATAGCCGAGTTGATGTTGAAACAGAGTTTGGTGTGGTACAGTATCACTGATTCTGTGAGTTTATAAATTTTAGCTTCGATAAAATGTTTTCATCATTTTTCAAGTTTCTAGAGACCACGAAAGGTATTTAACTGTTTCTGCCAGACATTTTACCCTGTGTGTTATACTGTTAGAAATGTTCTTTTCTTGAGTTTTATAGCTGCACATGTGAGAGACCACAGTACAGCCATGATATGTCTCGTGCAAAAATGCAACTGGCTTTGTTGTAATGTTGGTTGTCACCAGAAGCGGATCCAGCCAGTAAGGTTAGGGGGGGATTGGCGATTTCAGTGATATTTCGTAGTCAAGTCTCAATGCGGCTTAGCTATGTACTGGAAGAGGGATGAAGAATACTTCACAACACTGCTGTGACAAAACAATGGACGGCAAAATGTCCTTATATCGCGAATGCTGTTTTCCGAATTGTAAAAAATCATGGTGAATAAAGCTACTTTCATAGGCTTTAGGGGGGAGGCGATCGTCCCCCTGGATCCGCCCTACTTGTCACGTATTCAGAAACAAGAAGCGTAAAATTTAACGATGTTAGTTTATATAATGTTAGAAAGTAACACTTTCAGGCAAATCTCTGCGAAGATTTTGCAGAAGATGAAAAGCAACACTATTGTGCGGACTTATTTTTAGGATGGGCAGTTTTGTAAAAGACTGATTTCAACCATAAGTAAAAAGGGTTTCAATCAAAACTTTAGAGAAGTATTTACCTAGCTGTATATTGACCTATAGCTGAAAGTGGAGGGACTTGACTAGGAATTCAAGATAAAATATAGAGTACATTTATCCTCACTTCTTGTAATTGCGACAGTGGTGACCAACAAATCCAAAAGATAATTTTTCTGCGAATCTTACACTTTGCCACTCTGTGCTTGTGCTGAATGCGTTGGTTCGTACGTAATTTGATTTACTTGAGTTTAACCAAATCGACAATGCAGCAATGTTTTCATCGAAGTAGTAAAAATTTGCTTTAGAGGTACATCACACCTAGTTTTGCTGGACATTCGTTTCGTATTAATCAGGTGAAACTTGGAACTTGGTACTTTTTTGCCAATTCACCGTTGTGCATTTTGATTTCGGATTAATCTCAAATATATTTTCGTGTCCTTATGCAAATAGAACTCTAGAATGAAATTTTGACAGTAGTTTCATCTATTGAAATCTGATGTTAAACCTGAAAAATTTGGTAGTGAAAAGACTGAGCTAAGTGGCATCACTAACAGAAGTCACAAGACAACAGTCACCAGACGATTTATGCAGAAATTAATTGTAGGCTAGATGGGTTGTTATGCAGGGGCCAACAAGGAGAGGTTTAAAGGATACACCCTCCAGCCACCAGCAATAAAATAGATTGAAATCATTTTGTAAAAAGGCTACAGTAATTCAGACCAAACTTTTTTGCTACTGGTAAGAGGATATCAATGGAGATTTTGGTAGGGGTGGGGCTGCATGCATGATGTCCAGTAGCATTAAAAATTTTGTAGCTTTTTCAAAAAACGAAAATGTGCAAGAAAAATATATATCGTCTTTGTAACGTTAAGCAGGTTGAACAACACATCAAATAGCGCTGTCATCCACGCATCTTATATAAAATGCATGAAAATTGATGTGTTCTACTATATCAAGGTGATGGCCAAACTGCGGCTCTTCGAACTTTTGCATGCGGCTCTTTGGGCTTTTCGAAAAATTATATATATTTTTGTTTTGTTTTTCTACTACTGCAAAATTTAGAAATATTGTTAAGTGGTACTATGGTAGCTATAACGTGCGGTACATTATTACTTTTGCAAGTCGTTCCGAAAGGAATTACTGTATGTCACAGAAGCGTAGGAATTCGAATGCGTGATGGTGTAACAATGCTACCTATTCGTCTCGGTTGGTATGGTTACAAGTTAGCTTGCATATGTTCGATTTTCTAGACTCCCGTTGCAGTTAAAGGAAGAGCAATTCCGCAGTTAGAAAGAGGAGTATCTCGTCGTGTCACTGGTGTTTAAATGCGAAAACCGCCCCACCGTAGGCCTGGTAATCTTTAAAAGTTCAACAATTTTCAAGCCTGTTTCAGCAGTTAAACTGGGTGGTTGACAGTGCCTTTTTATGGTTACTTTGTAGTCTGCGCGTTTTTCAGTTCCATAACAATCACTGCAGAGTTTTAGTGTGTGAGATCACTAGCGTACGGAGGGGCTAGGCCACTGTGCCATGGCCACCCCCTCAGACCCTAAAAAGAAAAAATGTAAAAACAGTAACCTATTGTCTAAAACTTGCTTCCAGAATGCACAAAAATGCGTCATGCCCCCGGACCCCCTAGAATGATAGTGCCTTCGGCACTTCCCCTAAAGTTGATTTGTGACGTCACACGATTGTGACGAAACTTGTCCCCCCAGGGAAACTTTCTGCGTACGTCACTGTTTGAGATTGGGTGATTTAGCAAGAAACATGTTATCAAAAGATTGCAAAAATCCTGTAGAAAGTATGAAGATGAGACTAGAACTTGTAAAACAAAATGGGAGGAGGGGTTTGCAATTGCGTTCACTGTTAATGGAGGCAAGCCTGTGTGTCTTACCTGTCATGCTTCATTCAATCATTACAAAATCAGCAACTTGAAGCGTCAATATGAAGAAAAACAAACACTTTGCCACTAAATGCTCACGCACAAGTCGGACTTAAGGATGAACAAACTTACGGAGATAAAATCTTCACTAAACTCACAGCAGACACTGTTGAAAACTTGTAGTAAGGAAGCTGGCACAACTGCTGAAGCCAGTTTCGTTACATCTTGGAATATCGCCCGGTCTAAACATCCTGATTCAGATGGCGAATTTGTGAAGAAAAACATATCTGAGGTTATTGCATTGTTAGATCTTAACAACACAAAATTTCAGCGTGTAATATCTCAAACTCCAGCTATCACGACACACAGTAGAAAGACGAGTATATTAACATCAATGCTGATTTTTGGATGACAAATGCTGATCACTACACCACTAGTTATAATCGAAATCTTTGTATAGCTATGTATGCATCTGCGGAATTGTTTTGTGATTTAACAAATGTCAGCAACAAATTTGTGCTTAGGCGATTTCCGTTAAGGGGGGGCTCTAGCCCCCTCATCCCTTCCTCCTGCGTGCGCCCTTGCTCCTGATTGCACATAAGTGTCACAAGATTTAGTGACAAAAGTGAGATAAAGTAAAGATAACTACAAGCACCCATGATCTCATTACCTCATGACAGTAAGACAATGCAATATTGCAACACACTGGGACAGATAAACACTGAACTTGCAAAACCAGACTATATATGGTAACAAAAGTGATGCCTTGCTAAGAGCAATAAAGAAACTAAAAACTTTGGTAAAAATACCCACGATTTTAAACCAGAAACTCGGAGATTAAGTTACTCCCGAAAGAAGATGCCAAGTACGCCAAGAAGAAGAAAGAAGAACAGAAGAAACCAAAGATTTGACTGGAACAAGCTTGCTGTTACGCTGCTTGGTTAACTTGGCGCATCCAACGAAGCAACGATGCACGACTGGCTTGAACAAGCTCGCGGTTTTGGTTTTGGTTCTGCTGCTTATTTCATTGTTTAACAGTTAATCTTCTGGTTTTGGTTCTGCTGCTTATTTCATTGTTTAACAGTTCATCTTTGGTGACTGTACTCCCGTAAATTTGTTACATCTTGGCCTGCTGTCTCGCATTTTTATGAGACTCAATTAAAATGTATTTTTTTACATATTTTTGCGCTTGAATTTAAGGCTGGGAAAATGCTTCAGCAGTTAAGTTAAGTACCAACCTGAGCAAGTTTAGCGAACTCACGATAAATTTCTAAGCTTGCTAAAAGGCTAATTGACTATAAATAGAATGACTTAAAATTCTAGACAAGGTCAAAATTTTCTTGTAGCCAAAAGTGTGTTGTTTTTTTGCGACGAAATGATGGTTCGTACAGTCAATAGATCATACAGCATTAAAATCCTCTGCTGTATTATGAGGAAAATCGTTGCGCCTTCTTCTATTCGTTATAGATGATCATTTTGTTTAGGAGCACCACCTCTGTTTCCAAACGCTGTGAAGGAGTCTGTAAACAGTCGGGCACTCACTGCACTTCACATTTTGCACTGTTTGAAACGCGCCCAACCCAACGCCCAACAATTTTGCTTGCAACCAGTGACCGTTTGAGTGGCTGTAAATCAATGATTCTCCACTGCGGATCTCGATCATCTTTTACAGCTAAATTTTAGGATTTTGGGGTGGTGTAACCTTTTAGCTGCTTTAGGCATAACTGCATGGCTAGCTACATGGGTTCGTCAGTTATACCAAGGAAACTGTCTGCAAGGCAAGAACCCCAGACAATCCCCCACGTTTGACCTCTAATATGTCTCACTTT
>JGI24022J15233_10007107_pt1 | contig 12282 bp, 9 predicted proteins | sample Ectturendosymbi2_FD_15233 | JGI IMG/M metagenome (IMG submission 15233)
TATTGCAGAATAAGTCATCAATGTGTGCAGGAAAATTATTAACTTTTAGCTGAACTGTTACATTTTACATGTTTAAAAAATGTGCAATGATTAGGCATGCACATTTAAGACGAACAGTGATTTAGCCTCTACTCGTCATTGTTCTTATAAAATCCCGCTGTGAAGTAGGTGGAAACGTCGTTTTTTAAATAAACCAGTTGAGCTGATTGTTATGACTTTCAAACTTTTTCATGTTTCAATGCACCAACGTTTCGGAAAAGTAGCATTAGCGTTGCTTTCTAGCCTTGTTCAGCCAATCTTTCTTTCGCCATACCCTTATGTCATTGAAGGGTCTACACATCAAAAACTGGGAGCACTGATACGGAGTGTTTGTGAGACGTTTGCTGCTGAAATAAATCCGCGTTCAAAGCTTTTTCAATGGTTGTTCAAAACCTCGCCACGATGTTTTTGGAAGCGAATCTCTGTTTACTCGAGGAAGAGATAAGACAATTTTGTGCCTTGAGCGATACTGAATTTCGTCACGATCTACCCGACGAGCAGTCAGGAGACTGAAAAAGTTGCCTACGTTTCGGACTGAGCTTAAGATTGGTGATGATAAGGAGCTGAAATTCCTAAACACGATATAGTATTGGGAACGAAGCTAACCTTATCATTCGACCGCTTGACTGCGAATTTCTTCAAGAGTCTTACTTCGAGAAAAACAAACGCTTTATTTAAAGAGTTTAATTGGGAAGCTGATTGTGCAGTTCGTTAAAACAGAAATATTATGACGCCCGCGTTGAAAGATATTAAGCTGACACCAACGTAATGATGTAAGTTATTGTAGGTATTTAAGTGACACCTATGCATACATTAATATAACTGTTCAGGTGAGAACTACAAAGAAACTGTAATGAAAAGGCACGACAGAGCGTGTCTGAGGTTAGAAACAAGAAAATTTTGAAAAAGATTCAACTTCAAAATTTTTACGATTGTGCACAGTGTGCATATTTTTAAGCGAATATGCGTTTTTTTAATGACATAGGTAAAATATTCACATAGGTATTTCGAATTCAAAAATCAATTCTTACTTTATCCATATTAATCACTCTTGCATGAATATACATTTTCATCAATGAAAACCTCTTCAAAACTTAAGAAATGTAATAAAAACTTATTTAAAACTGAATTTAATATTTAAGTGTTTTATGGCAAGCATAGTGTACACAATAAGTTTATTATAGAGAGTTTGTTGCGTAAAACACTTGTCAACAAGACTACTTTCAGGCATAGAGAGTTTAATACCTGTTGATGCAGATGAAGATTCCAGCTTATTTCATAATTAGAAAATACTTACCATCAAAACTCTTTGCCAACGAACTATTTTTGTCTTTTTTGTACATCGTGCTGCAATTCATCTTTTCAAGCAGCAAAATCTTCAAAGTTATGTTACTTGGCTAAAAAAGATTGAATGTTCCTTTCGTGTTCGTATGGTATTTGTTTTTCATGACGATCCAAGCAGACAGTCCCAGCCTTACAGCAGTTTCAAGTGAGCTTGGCTGAAAGGCAGATCTGTTCCTTGATAAAAACTTCCATAAGCAATCCCACGTGATACATGCGAAATCAGCACAGAAAAAAAGTATTTGTTGTTATATTAGGTGAGTTCATAATTATGTGTTGCAGTTTGTCTCTTGCTAACACAGATATTTTGCAGAAAAGTGATTTTCTACGAAACCTTGAATAAGCGTTTCCTTAAAATAGTTGGAAATGTACTATACATGCTCCGTTCCCTATGGAAGTGGCACAGGGACAAATAACTTTACTAAAAATTCAACGCAACACGACGCCAAAAAATGGGATGTCAACTGTCTGTTACACAACCGACGACCTGGTACTACCTTCATGGTGATGCAGACCTTCTTGGTGATTGTTTCTGCCTATTTGTTTGTGTCAGTGACACTTTACTTTATTTGGAGGTTAGCGTTCTTTCTTATTGCAATTTTTCTTGGACCCTGAAACTTTCACAATAGAAATTTAGAATAAAACATATTAAATCATTCCTGCTGATACTTGTGTAGCGTTTTATTTTGAAAGTACGCAGTAAAAGCTAAAAACAAAAAGTTCTGGGTGTGATGATAGCAAAATACATTGATATCAGCCTCCTAGCGGAACATCACTTGGAAGTTTTTGGCCTTGTTTTTCGCAAGTTAACCTTCAATCTTCATATATGCATTAAAGGTGTTTGTTGCCAAGATCGCTCCGATTTCCGGTTTGGATGCAGTTGTTTGGTTTTGGTGTTGTTTGCTTATTTATCGCAGAGAAATGAAGATCAAAATATTAAAAATTGATTATGACAAGCCCAAGGTCTGTTTATGTCTTCCAGGTGACTTTCAAGTTAGAGTGGGGATCACAAATCGGACCATGCCTTACCTGGAAATAAAAGCCTCATAAATCTTATGAAATATTTTTGAACGGAGGCATGACTGGTGCATCCATTAAAGAGATTGTAAAGAGACAAAAAAGCTTGCAATATCGGTAGCCTTGATTCACAATCTGAACCAAAGCAATGAAATGTGGCAGAAATGCTCCATGTGATGGCACGATATCTCATTATTTCAGATTCTCCTGCTTTTGTGATCGAATATATTTAAAGAGGCTTTTCAAGACAAATACTAAAATAGGTTCATCACAATAGGCACTTTGTTTGACTGCTTGTTAAGTACTGAACCCAAAGTTGTTTCAGCAATACAGCATACAATTTTTTTATTGTTTGCGTGAAGCAAAAGAATTGAAGAAATTTTCAAGTGTCTGGTAGCAGATTCTCAAATAATTTGTTAACAACAGCTGTAAACTGAAGACGAAATGCAAATTACAGTATGTTAGAAACAACAAAAAGGCTCAGGGGTTTCACACCGAAAACCGCAACGAGATCGAAAAATTGAACGTTTCTGTTGGTTCAATTGGCAACTCGTTTGTAACTAGCACAACCCAAGGTTTTATTCTTGCAGATGTGACAGGATACAAGCTCCGCCGAGCCAGCGTTCCACGCGACGAACGAAGCTTCTCCTTCGGAGCTGCCATATGTGCCATATCGTGATAGGAGTGGCAAAAGTTGTGACAACATTGATTTCGATGCTCGACGAAAATTGGCTGAACGACAATGTCAAGACCACTATTACAGCCGAGATGCTACACCTTCCAGGTTCATCAGTGCTATTTATAAATTTATCACGGAGTNCGATTCAACATTTTGAAAGCAAACATTGCTGGATTCAGGAAATTTTTCATTAATACGATTTAACAAAGGGGTGTTGTGGAAAATAAGTGAGGTTAAATTCAAAATAATCAAAACAAGATTTGAGTTGNATTTGTTTGATGATAACGAAACTGACTCTATTTTTAGGTTTATTTTTCCTGTACATGTTTCAGTGGATCAGGCAGCATGGTTTGTACCAGAAACCTCTGCTTCAAATGCATGCTACCGCTTGCACAAAAAGGTAGGTTGGCGTCGAAATCAGAAGCTATCAAAAGACCGTTTTTGAAAAGCTAAAAAGCTAAAGCGAAAATTAGCTAAAAATTTCTGCTAAAAAGTTCTGAAAAGATAAAAATTTCTGAAAATATATGTGCAAATAAATATCTTGAGTGTCTGATGGATCATTAGAAAATAGCTTGAAGTTGTCAAGAAGTCCACAATTTTTGTGTAAGTTAGACGAACGTTTCAGGTTTGATATTGACAAAACTTTTGATCTGAAGTGAAATGGACTTGAAATTACTTTTGTTAGTTAATATGTACCTTGTGTTGAAAGCTGTGATTCTCAAACCTCTCAGAAAGATAACCGCTTGTCGTTTGAGTTTTTTGTGGAGGCTACAGCTGCACTTTGAAAACCATTGGTTCAAATGCTGATTTGAGGAACTCCAGGATATTTTTGTGCAGCTTGGATACTTTAAATTTTCCTTGAAGCCAAACGTTATCCGTCAACGTGTTCCTTCTGTCAATAACCTACGAATTTGATCACCATTTGCATTCACCATTGGTGCATCTGTTGCGGTTTAAATGATTTAATTTTAGGCTTGTCAGTGTATTGCACTGCAATTTTATGTTTAAATGTTTCCTTTCTTTAAACGCAGGTTAAGCTGGATTCTTTTGACGATCATAATTGCGGGAACCGTGGCTGGAATAATAGCAATGGGTGTCACGGTCAATGAATGCAAGCAGGAACTAAACACAACGATTTGTGGTTATCATCAAATACCTTCCTCTAACAGGATCGTTGTGACCATCGGATTTCCTGTAGTTATCCTTACGCAAGGTTACTGTATATATGTTACATACAGTATGAACTTATTGGACTTCGAAATAAGTTTCAGGTTGGATCTGATACAGTATAGTGTCGCTGTGCATTTTTGCCGCATGTTTTCCTGAGGATGTAGATTTTTCGTTTCCAAAGCTGCAAATTGTAATAAAATACCTGTAATGTATGGTGTGGCTGCAAGTACCTTTAAATTAATTTATCTACGCANANTCTAAAATGCGCTTTCAGGCAATCAGTGCACTGAGCTCACGTTTCAGTGCAATACAGTAAAGTCATTGATTTCATTCGGTTACCGTATATTCACGCAGTCACAGCTTTCTTCTTTGCAGGCTTGCTCTTTTTCCTCTTCGTTCGACTCTTAAAACGTTATCTGCACGATGTGGAGAGTTGCCAACGTGCAGCGGGAGGGGGCAGCAGGATTCGCATTCGCAAGCTGACTCGGAATTGCTGCATCGCCGCGGGCTTAAACATGACAGCCGACATCACGATAGGGATTTTCAACATGCTCACGGTGGATAGTATCTTCATTCACAGTGTAAGCATTCTGTCGTTGTAGATTTGCCACAGCACCGTGACTATCAAGTGTGCGTTGGCGGAAAGATAGAGATTCTGCGAACATTTGCAGCGAAACGTTCATGGTTACGTTGTTGGTGGTATATAGTTGGCAACATTTCTACATGTGGCCATCACATTCAAGGAGAGTCTAACGAAGTCATGCTTGATCAATTACTGTGAGTTTCGTTCCGTTGTCAAGCGAAATTTCTGACCTCTGCGAAATTTCTGACCTTTTAATGTTTTTCAGTTACTTTGCTTCTCAGAATAAGGAAATAAAGGCTGTGAATTAATTTGTTGGTATGTGTTGAATAAATTAAAACATTTTGGTTAGATGTCAGGGACCCACAACAAGCTATAGCCGGGAATAACTTTAACCATTGAAAATTTTCGGACTTAGTCGTTGACCTCAATTATTTTTCTTTTTCTCATCCCTAACTCAAACCCTGACCCGACATACTTGCCTAAACACGTATGTAGAATATTAATCTGTGCATGCGTACATGGTGTGAAGTCAGAAATTTCGCAAGTCAGAAATTTCGCTTGACACCGGTTTCCAGTGAGCCAGTTGTTTACCACGCACGTTTGGCAAATGTGATATTAGTGTAACAATTTTAAAACTTTGGTTATTCTTGTAAAAGCGGCTTTCCCCCTGTTTCAGGATAAGAAATGTTAAACAACTTTGCGGTTTGTACATTATACTTGGATTGTTTCATTGTTCAAACATTTTAGTTACTGGCGTTCTAATGTGTCGGTGCATACCCGAATTTGAACAGGAGAGATATTCTTCTTTTGGCGGGTGGAGTCTCACGTTGCTTTTTATCTGTTGTGCATGTGTGTGCTGTCACCTGCTTTTTACATCGGATTGCAGTCGCATGCAAGGTGCAACAAGTACTTATAGAAAAGTTGAAGTAATCCGAGTGGCAAATTTACTTTTTTGTTCTTAGAAAAACATAAAAATAAACACAAGACTGATGAAAAAAGCATTGTTGGCTGGTGATCATTATCTTTCAATTTTTGATTGCAGGAGATTCATGCAGTGTGGGATTTGGATTACGTCATAAACATGTTATGCAATTGTCTTTGTTTTGAAAGTTGGATAGAGATGCTGTGGCCATGGAAACGACTTTGTTTGAACAACCCGGAGCACTCCTACCGTTTTGGTCGAAACGACTCTTCAAAAACTGACAAACTCTGAATCGCTGATGCTTTCGCTGAGTGCCAATGTGGATCTTTTTACGGAAAAGATCCTTTAGTTACTGTTGAACACGTGAAATTGGCGCGTTAGACATGAATCTACGATCATGACAAACCGAAAAGCGCCAACAAAGTTTGTGTTTCTTCACTCTTAGCCTTTTCCAACATAACCATGTCAGTAACTATAATTCATGGCAAAAGAGTAGATGCCAACACTGTTTTGAAAACAACTTTAATTCCTCAATCGCTCAACCGTTTATTGCGTATTTTTGCTTTCGAAATTTCAACAACACCCTCATTGAAATCTTTCGTTGTTTCGTCCATTTGAAAATTGTTCACGCTACTTCTTTTTGTTTTATTTGCACTTGATTCAACTGTGCCTTGCATTTAAATTTTCAATTAAAAAACTGAAAACCTTCAGTGCTGTTATCAGTTATGAACGGGTTTCTCTTCTCCATATTTCTCTGTAAACAACTGTCATAACAATGATATTGGTTGATCAATATCATCTGATTTTTCTAAAGTAGTCGCAATAAGTTTTTTAAAAAAAAAAAAAAATCTTTTGAAACATTCCGGTGAAACAGGTAAGTTTATTAAAACAGACATGTCAGTCTTGTTTATCAAATATATGGATATGTCCATGCAACTGACAGTAAAGTAATTGAAAACCACTGCAATGGTGCTTGCATGTTCATGGGTTGGCAGTATTAGAAAATCCCTAACAAGCAGATACTATTTATATTTTGGGAAGTAAAATTATCTCAGCTTTTACTTCATGATGAAAATGTGACATGGTTGACGTAACAAGAAAAGCAAATGAAACATTGTAACATCTTTAACTTTCAAATATATAACATTCAATCTTTACAGTGCGATTTAAAGAGGAGATAAAACACACGCATATACAGATTAAGGCAAAAGTTTTACCGTGCGAAAAAAATGTAAAAATGTTTCCAATGTGAAAAAATTACGAGACAACTAATGCAGAAAACAAATTGTGCGCAATTGCAAAATTCTACCATCAGGAAAATTATTCCAACGAAACATTATTTTTATGTTTTGTTCTGAAATATGTTGTTTTTGTTGTAAGCAAACAATATTTTTAGTATTTCAACAAAGCACATGTTCATGAACTTTGTGTAGTATTTCCGCTTCTGTCTTTGCTCCGAAGTGCGAAATCGTGACGTTTTGAGTCTCCAAGGAAATACTATTTTCTTCCAATTGGTGAAACAAACCAGCATGCACAGGAGATTGATAAACATATCAATGTCCCACAGTGCATTAGAAATCTGAGAAAAACATTTGCAAGCTGACAAACTTTGCTTTCTTTCAAATTATGTTTTTGAGAATTTCAGACTGGTTGAAAGAAATTTCAAGCATGAGCGACCATGTTTCGCAAAACCATTTGTTTAACGATTCCGCAAAAAGAGGCGTGGTCTAATTTTGAAACAAATGTTTGCTGTGAAAAACACAGGTACTCTCAATCTGCAGATGTGCCCAGTTTTGTGTTATTTTATGCGCTATACAGAAATTATTGTTGTTATTAAAGATCTCATAATCGTTACTTCACGCCTTTGAAAGCTGCATTTTAAAATCAATGTGCTTCCTTTATAGAAGCTGATGAAACGCACGAGGTTGACACTTTCAAAATTTTTTCTAATTACTCATATCAACAAGCAACGCTATGATGACATGCCGTGAAATGTTGAAAACAATTCCGGCATTCATCTGTACACAATTTTTAATAATAAGGTAAAACTGCAAATTTTGTGAAACTGCAACCTTCATTAAAAGTTCGAAAAGGTTTGGTTCGCAAGACTTTTACATTCTTTTTAAGTGCACAAGATTTGAAGTTTGCTAGTGGCAGGTTGCTCTCCGGCGGTTGCCCCAAACAATACATATTGTGATGCAGAGAAGGAACAAACAAACACTTGCACAAAATACCCATAACCAACCAAATTTTTACCATAAGAGACAAATAGTTTCTTAAGACGTTGTCGAGCACAAGAACCACGATATCACTTGCTGCCGCAACTGCGTTGGCTGCCAGAAAAACCCGCAGCAAATGCTCCAAGCGCTGTCGTTTTCTTCCTGATGCTTGGTGAGCTTCCGTGTTTTGATTTATCGACTGCATGCGCAACTGGTGACGGCGAAGAATGTAAACAAATATGAAGAGGAGGGAAGCTGCACGCAATGAAATGGCAATCTATCAGCATGAAAAAAATCTGCACTGGAGTTGTTCCTAATATTGATACATCATTACTAGGAAAAAATGTGATTAGACACTTGACACTGAAATGCAAATTCTTTGATATTTACATTTAGGCTGTTTACATACCAACTTCATTTTTTTGCTTCTTTTGTTGTTTGACGTCAGTGTAAAAACCAGGCCCTCAACTGAGGGGAGCAACTGGAAAATTGCCCACACCACGAATGTTTCCAAATCAATTTCAAATCGCCAAAAACGGTTTTAGTTGTTAGGTAAACGAGCAAGTTGCACGCATTTGCCCCCGATTGAAAATATCAGCTGGTTCTGGTCCTCGTACAAATAATAGCGGCTTGTTGCTCAACTTTGCTCAGTATTTTCTACGTATTACCACGGTGGGTTGTGAACCAGACACAACGTGTCAAAATTAATCTCTAGACTTCTATTCACCTTCCTCGCATACGGGACGTTGGTATATGTCAGAAGCAAAACTAAAGGGACGATATCTAAGCAGACCTTCACCAATTACGCCCTCGAACTCGAAACATATCAATCAGGACTTTGTCCAGTCATTGCAAACAAGAATATAAAACCTTTTTTATCACTTTTAGCGTTGGTAATCAATCCTTCCGACATTTTTTGTATCATAATTACTTTTAGCCCAGGACTTCTTCTCATTATAAGCTTTTGCGTATGTTGTCTAGCTTTAGATGCATTTACCTTAATTCGTTGAGACTGTGATCATTAAAGTTCTGCAACTACACAAAATCGTTCAAGGCGGTGTCCTGAATCATTTGATGGAGGGTTTGAATCGACATCGATTTGTTTGATCTATAATATAAGCTTTTTGACGCAGAACGTAAACGAAAAGATGCTTTGTTTTGCACGCAATAAAAGCGCTTTGAATATAAACCGTACAAAATGTTAAAAGTTAGCACTACAACAGTCTCAGAAAAAAACATTTGTTTAGAATGCAACACGGAAATTCAGTTTCCATAGTGACTTTGAAGTCAGCATCATCCTGTTATTACATCAATCTATTTCCTAGTCATGTGTGATGAAAGGTATTCTCCTGATACAGTAAGATTACTTTGCAAAAATACAGACTTGTGTTTTTTGCGTTACCTTGCACAACAAATCCAAGGCAAAATGCAGGATACACAACAAAATCATTTGGTTCCAATGTGGTTTTGAAGTTATAGAAACAAGTTGCGTTCTTCCATATGAAGTCGTTGTTGTCCACCGACACGAACACAGCGGCACATGCAGTCAGCCCAAAAAATACGATGACCCCGAAAATAAAGGAGCTGAATCTGAGTAACGGAGAGCGAGTCAAAGCGAATCTGAGTAACGGAGAGCGAGTCAAAGCTATACACATCACTTAAAAGAGCATAAAATAGTGGTTTATTGAATTTAGCATAAAAAGCATGATATACAATTTATTAAATATTGTTGAATATAAAAAACAATCTCTAATGAAGCTTTCAGCTACCTTTTCAAATGCTTGTTTGCGTATGTGCGAAGGAGCTTGTTTCTCAAAAGAATGTGTTGTCGTAGCCATAAATAGACGGTGAGGATCGTGAAGCCTGAGTCAGAAACATACGTCTTGGATATTTTTGAAATAAATCATGAAACAAAAACTGTGAAGACTTTAATAGCTTCAGAGAACTTTTGTTTGATCTCAAGATGCTGAAACCTGCTAAAACCACTTGTTTTGGATTTAAGAAAAGCGGACTTGTGAACACTTTGTGTTTAGGTCCTAGATGAAAGCTCATACTTTGCATCGCTCTAAGAGCAATAGTTCCAAACATTTTGTAAGCCACTGCGGGTTTGTTTCAGCGTTAGAAGCTTGAAAATTTAGGGCCTTATTTCTAGCAATTCGAAAAGGGTTGAATTCATCGTAAGATTTCTTATGAGTTTCTGAATCTCTATTTATATTGGCTTGAGGTGTCCCTCTGCTTTCCTGAGGTATCCCTCTGCTTTCCTGAGGTATCCCTCTGCTTTCCTGATGGAAACCGGCGGAACATTTTGATGCCATGGCAACTCAGATCGAGAAATATTGTTATAAAATGTTTCGTAACGTACGTCACGATATCAGTAAGTTGTTGTCCAATCAAACAAATAGCCACAGTATACTTTGTGAAGTATTTCTACCAACATGTGCATCGTAAAAATTTAAATTGTGATCGGTTACCGATTAAACATATAAATCATAAAATCGCACCATGTGGGTTCCTGTATCCACATGGCATCGAGCGCTTCGGCGGTGTAAACCTTCGATGGGCTTTTTTGCTGATGTGCTATTTTGTTGCGCTATAAGTTGCTATGTTAATGTTGTATTTCACTGTGACATCTTGCTACCAGCACCTGTCGTGTGGAGGAATTGATGAGATTGCGCGAATCGTTTGCACAGCTCCAGTGAAGGCATTTTTTCCTGGTAGACAAACAATAAAATAGCTAGCAACCATATTCCCATCATCACGGTCTCGTAGAAAGTGAACAATGCCATAAAGTTTGTTCCTGGTAATTGTTTAACTGGACCGCTAGATCTCGACTGAAAATTTCTGAAAACAAAACGGGCAAACCATTGAATTGTCTTCAGAAATAAACAATTTCTTTTTGATAAAATTTTCTCTATGCTCTTCATGCATTTATTTCATTCAAGCCATGAAGCGTTTTTGAACGCAGTCGTAAATTTGAAATAAATTGGAGTTTTCGTCTAACATAAGCTTGGTGCACACTTTTCACCAGTTCTCTTTGATTTGTGCGTAGCGTTTATTAATATTCCCGATGTTGACTTTTGTGTAAATTAAAAAACACGCAGTTGTTGTCTTAAACGTCATGTACCAGGTCCGCAACCAGGGGAACAACCCGACAATTCCACGCTAGAATTTTTCAAAAACATTTTGAAAGCGCCAAAGCTCTTTCAGTTCTTAAGTAAAACAACAAATTGCAATTATTTTCACCCATCCGCAAAAAGACCACCTGGTTGCGATCCCTCAAGTGCAATAGCTCTTTCTTTCGATCGCTTGCTTTATTAGTTAAAGATACGTATTTGTTTAACAAAACAGGCGTTTTGCCAGTCTTACCTTCCGACATGCAGAAACAAGCATATGAGCATGTAGACAGTCGCAATTAGACATGTCGTTCCAACAAAGAGACAAACTATTTCCCAATGGTAAGTTGCATCGACTGTCATTATTTTGATCCAATTCGATAAGTCATTGTAGTAGAAAATAATGCACTTGGTAAACTATTGCTCAAATTATTTCGAAACAAATCTTGAGCTGAACCAAAACCGCTCACTATAAAATCTATCAAAATATCTCCAATGGTATTCAACACACTTTGCTACTGCTGCAATTAGCTCGATTCAAAGGCACCTTTCCAATTGAAACAAATATATTTTTTCTAAGCATTCTTCAGTTGTTTATCTTTATCAGTACAACAATTCCAAACAAGGTATTTTTCACGCGTTTGGTTAATAAAAAGCAAGAAAAACAGGTTAAGAACTGCGAACTACCTTTAAGATAAAAAATACATCAAAACCTCAAACACCACAAACTGCGCATTTTAAGAAACTGTCTTAACAGAAAAAATTTCCTGCAAAATCGATGAGCTGTCAAATACCAAGATTAGTGGAAAAAGCAGGACATTCCTTTAATGGTATTGTTGCAACTTCTCCAATGGTGTTGCGTTGATTGTATGATTCACCACGAACGGGATGTGCGTGAAGAATATCACCATCATATGTGTAGCGCGAGCAAGCAATAGTAAGAGAGATTGCGAGCATTATCTCTATTGTTGCTTGCTGCCACGGTGCGAAGCTTTGCGCGCATGCCGCTCGGGATTTCCGATCGCAACAAAATGGTGCTGTGACCAGGATGTGAAGGTCTTACAGAGTTCAGCTTTCACACAAAGAACGTGCGATCGGTGTAGTTCGTTGTAAAAAGGAGGGGATGTTGTTGCAACCTCTCCGGTGGTATTGCGTTGAATGTGTGATTCACCACGAACGGGATGTGCGTGAAGAATAAC
>JGI24022J15233_10007108_pt1 | contig 12282 bp, 10 predicted proteins | sample Ectturendosymbi2_FD_15233 | JGI IMG/M metagenome (IMG submission 15233)
CCCCCCAACCAAAAAATTTTTTTTCAAGTGTAATCTACTAGGCTGGCCGATCCAGTTGAGCCCTTGAACAGCTCTCTAGCGCAATCGACGGAGGAGCGAGGGCGTTGGTAAGGCAACCGAAAACTGCTGTTTTAGGCTGAAATCAAGGTACGAATATATTGTACCCCGGTTCTCAAAGTGTTAAAATAATTGAGTAGCTCTGCACTATGCAAATATTTCAGTGCTCAAATACGTTTTCTACACTTAACTTATTCAATACCGAACTAGAGAAGGGCCAATAAGACTACTTTACTCCTTTCAATTAGATTGTAGAATAGAGCTGTGAGAACCCTTGAATATGGCAAAGCCAAAACAGGTGGACTGCATTCTAAACACAAAATTGTATATATACCAGACTCATTTGAATTGTCAGTTGCCAAATTCATTTACTCAATGTTACGTGACCTAATAACTTTGATAACTACTTTATTGAGATTGCATCAGTCCACAAATATCAAACAAAGCTTGCTGCTTTGCAAAAATTTTATTTAGCAAAAATGAAAGTGAGAAGTGTCCCTGGGTCAGCTTTCTTTAATACTTTCGCGTCCTGCCGAAATTGGGAATTCTCTCACCAAAANAACCGGATCGCATGTAGCTTTGCATGGGAATTTCTCTGATCTGGTAAGCACCAGAGACATGGTCAAAGGCTCAAAAGACGCAGCAAGTCTTCTAGCCTGCACTCGAAAGAATTTTTTTGCTTGGGAGTGTGGATATTTTGTGAGTGACATCATAAGTGGAAGGCTTTTAGGCCACTTTGGCCCACTTTGCTTGGCCCTGGGTGCCAGAAATGGTAGTATTTTGCTTAAGTTTTTATTGGAAACTAGGCTACAATCCAAGCCTTTTGATACTTTTGATGACCTGCTAGGGTTTTGGGTTTAAACGTTATGATCTAAACTAACAAAAATATTTGACTAATTAGCTAATTAATTAATTTGTTTATTTTAGATCATATATTTTGAACCAGAAACACTAGAAAGTCGATCAAAGGCTCAAAAGACTTCGACTCGAGCCTAGTTCCTAATGAAAACTTTAGTGAAATAGTTTGGTCTAGCGGTTGGGCCCTAGGCCAGGTAACAAGAGCCAAAATGGCCCAAAAACTACTTTACTTATGACATCACTCACAAAAAATCCGCACCTCCCAACCAAAAATAATTTTTTAGAGTGCAAACTAGAAGAATGGCTGATCCGTTTGAGCCATTGGACAGCTCTCTAATGCAATCAGCGAAGGAGCTATGGCGTTGGTAAGGCAACTGAAAACTGCTGTTTTTAGGTCGAAATCCAGTTATGAATATATCGTACACCAGCTCTCAAAGTGTTAATGACCACTGCTGCGAAATACAAGATGGTTTCGAGATGAACAACATGCAAAAGTCATTCCAAAGTTTGAGAGAGCTCACCACACCTAAAAGCAACAGAATATCCACAATCAAAGACAAAAACGGGGAAGTAGTCACGAGTAAAGAAGACATCGAGAAATGTTGGATAGAGTATGCAAAAGAATTACATAACTACCGTATCAAAACTGACCGAAACATTCTGACTACCCTAAAGCATAGTGCACCAACTTCTGATATAGACAGAACACCAAATATTACACACAGTGAAGTTACTGAGGCAATAAACCATCTCAAGAAAGGGAAGGCAGCTGGAATAGATAACATCCCTGCTAAGTTATTGAAAACTGATACCACCACAGTCAACATATTGCACTCGATATGTAACAAGATATGGCAATCAGGTGTATGGCCCACGCAATGGACAAAATCTATCGCAGTTCCACTACCAAAGAAAGGCGACCTGCAGAACTGCAGCAATTACAGAACTATCTCCCTCATCAGCCATCACAGTAAAGTCATGTTGTAGATTATCCTCCAGCGTCTCAAACCTGAGATTGACCCCATCCTGGCCAAAGAACAAGCAGGCTTCGGCAATAGTCGAAGTACAGCAGAACAGGTTACTAACCTTAGAAAACTAATCTAGAAACATAGAAACCACGACATGCACCTCTACCACAACTTCTTGGACTTCAAGAAAGCGTTCGACCGCGTCTGGGACGAGGCCTTACTGCTAATGTTGAAGAAACACAATATTCACAGCAACCTAGTACAGCTGATTGGGTCGCTATATGAGAACACAAGTTGCAGTGTTCTAGTAGACAGCAACTTCGGCGACTGGTTTCACACAACAGTTGGAGTGAGACAGGGGTGTCTGCTATGCTATCCCCTGCCTCTTCAACATTCGAACAGATAATGACCGGGCTCTAGAGTCCTTTGAGGGTAACATGAGGATTGGTGGGCGTAGCATCAACAATCTCCACTTCACCAAAGACATTGACCTGATAGCCGGAAGCATGAAAGAACTTGCCGAACTTACTGAGCAACTCGACAAATCAGTAGAGATCAACCGATATAATGGCCTGGCCGATATATCGGCCGATATTTGGGTTTTACCGATATATCGGTATCGGCCGATATATACCGATACCTTAGTAGGTGTTGACAAAATGCTGTTATATTCGTCACGCATCCAGACAATTTGCGCAAGAAAGAACAACGAAGCAAGTCAAGACAATTATCTTACAGCAACGCTAGCAGGTGCGGTTTCATAAACAAGCAGACAAGATTAACCATGGAGCATGCGTCGGCCGTCGCAGCCGAAACAAAAGCATCATCGGAAAGTTTCGCAATGCTTGAAGCTACTGCATGCAGGTGTTGTGTACGAATAAACTCCCACTGTACTTCCGGAAGTTTTCGCAGCACGAAACATTTGACTATAACTTAAAGGTGCAGAAGTCCAATCGATACCTAGTCAAGCACAGATTAATTTTAATTTATTTGTTTATGAGCAGACCATAAGCCCATAGTATTAACTTTTTTAAAGTTTGCATGAAAAATTAATTACATTATGTTAAGCAACATTAATGGCGGTGTGAATATGATTGCAAATGCAATCGCTACTCACTAGTCACGACAACTGTCGCTGTGAAGCAGTTGCACGTAACATCTCTTAAAAGGATTCTACTTTTGTTAACTTGATGTGTTAGGCCTAGCATGCTGGTTTATACAGTACGCAAGCTAAAATATCGTGTTCGTGGGTTTAATTGACATTTTCCACGAGGCATGATAATGATAATTGCGATCTCACAATCCAAGCTGTTGCAACGTGCTGGTTTGTGGATATGGTAATACACAAGTTACGGAAGCGCTACTCCAACATTTCACAAATACTTTGAAGTGGTGATTTGTCGTTTAGTCTGATAGCAGCATGGTAGTCAGTTTTCGTTGTTGTATCACAATTGTGGTTGTCCGTTTATTGAACACGATCAGCAAAAGCAGTGTTTGCACAACTTATGCAAGTTATAAGCACAGTGTTTGTGATTGGATCAGAACTACTGGAGCATTATTGCACAATCATCGGATGCGTGCTGCACACATGTGCATCTTAGCTATTGTCATGGCGACTTGTTCTTATCGAATTTACTGCTGGCGGATGGACGGTAATCAGTTATAGCGTAATGCTGCTTTTGTTTTGGCTAGGTTGTAGATGACTGGCTAACATACTGCAGGCTACTTGGTGAAAATGCAGAAAAATTGTGCCTTCTGCATGACAATCTTAAAATGTTGATATGGAACTACTGAGTATTGACAAATCAGTCAAGATGTTTCATTTCATACCAATACCACTACTTCAGTTGCAGTAACTAATGCAAGTACCGTAGTTTGTTTTTTAGGACATGCAGTTATTTAATGTTACATTACATCAAAATTCCAAACTTGTTTCTTTAAGACTTGGATTGACTTTTCAAACTGAAAACCTACTGAGTTGCAGAAGAATCTGAAAGGTTGATTCATGAAATATATACATTATCAAAGTTTCACGAGATTTATGTAGTATAGTAACTGGTAACAAACATATTATCATAGACCAAAAAAGTTACCAGAAACACTAGAAAAAGTTACTGCTGTTTTGGAAAAGTTTTCAAGTTTTGGCAATGGGCAATTGAATACAGTGCTGTACAAATTTTAACCTCTTAACTTGATACTTCGTTTTTTGATTCCTTCTTCCTTTTCATTGTTCACCATCTTTAAACTTTCAAGCAATGTTTTTGCTTTTTTGGTTTAAGCACCACAGGNAGTTCTCTTATATACAGTGCTCTTTTCTTATTGTTTTGTAATTTTATCATTCCTTTTTTATTCATGGCACTGTGTTTATTCATTGCAAACAGTGTATACTACGCTAACAAGTTAATCAAATATTGAAATTGCTGCAATTTCAAAAATCTTAGCTTTTTTAAAGTTTTTGAAAAAAAGGTACGGCATAAAATGTACCCTATTTTTTATAATGAAGCAAAAAACAAGATTTAAAAATTTTGGAAATATCGGTAACGGCCAATATATTCATGGGCCGATATATTGGTATCGGCCTCAAAAAAGCCATATCGGTCGATCTCTACACATTAGCATCAGCTTTCGGAATGGAGATAAGCGCTGAGAAGAGCAAGATAATGGTCACCCCTGCCACCAATGAAAACAACACCAATATACCCATAACAGTCAATGGGAGTATAAACTACAATCCGTAAAAAACTTTAAGTACTTAGATTCCAATATCACTGAAGACGGCACATCAGTCTGCGAAGTCAAGACGAGACTTGGCATAGCTACACAGCACCTTTCAAACCTAAAGATAATTTGGTCCAGCAAGAACATCTCCATGAAAACAAAGATGAACCTACTTCGATCAGTGGTCATCTCAACCGCTCTTTACGGCTGCGAGAGTTAGACCCTTACCGCTAAGCTGGAGAAGAGGATAGCAGCATTCAAGATGTGGTGTTTCCATAGATTACTCCATGATATTCCCTACACCGCGCACCGCACCAACATCTCAGTAACACAAGAGGTTACCTCCATCATCAGCGAATTCGAACCGCTGATACAAATCGTCAGACGCCGCAAATTACAGTGGTTTGGGCATGTATCCAGACACACGGACTCTCTCGTGAGTACTATAATACAAGGATCTTTATCAGGTAAACAAACTCGAGGTCGTCCAAAGACCAGCTGGATTGACAATATTCACTCATGGACTGGCTTGATCAACGAACAGTGTTTAAGAAACTGTTGGAACCGGAATAAATGGCACATGATCGTGCATGCTGCTAAAGCGCCCCAACGGCCATTGGCTATGGGAATGAACTGAACTGGCTTTAGCCTGCCAGCTTCACGTCTGGTGTTGGCCTAGTTCAAGTATCTGCACCTAGCAGACTACCTCTTCTGTTTATAAGCACTTGGGCTAAAACTTGCCTAATTGCTACGCCATCCCAACAGCCACTTCCCCACCACATCTGCCATTTTTGTTCTTATATGACATAATTGCAAGTCGAAATGCAAACTTTACAATTTGCCCATTCCCTGCAGTCTGCAAATCCAACACAGAGCTACAACAGGTCATGTGACTAGATTCAGATCTCCAGGGCGGTTGCGTCACACGAAGCAAAACCAAAACTGAAAATTGCATGTCTTGATTCCAACAGCAATTTTGCAGTGTTTACGAAAAGTAAATTTACCAGTATTCAAAAACAAAAAATTTCGCTAATAAACAAACACTTTCGAATAGAACAAATTTTCTAACTACAACATACCAGCAAATAAGGTTGTTCAGCTTCAAAACCTTTGTGCATTTTTAACAAACACTTAACACTTTGAGAGCCAGCCTATGAATATATCGTACCTAGATTTCGGCCTAAACCCAGCAGTTTTCGGTTGCCTTACCAACACCATAGCTCCTCCGCCGATTGCGCTAAAGAGCTGTTCAATGGCTCAAACAGATTGGCCAGTCTTCTAGTCTGCACTTAAAAAAATTTTTTTTTGTTGGGGGTTGCAGATTTTTTGTGAGTGACGTCATAAGTGAAGTAGTTTTTGGGTCATTTTGGCTCATGTTTCCTGGCCCAAGGCCCAGCCGCTAGGCCAAAGTATTTCGCTGAAGTTTTCATTAGGAATTAGGCTCAAGTCCGAGTCTTTTGACCCTTTGATTATGCCGTGTCTAGCAGAAAACTAATAGTCACCAAATGGGGAATTATGCCGTGTCTAGCAGTTTAAAATGCGGGATTACGCCATGCGTTTCATCGCGGACAATGCACTGTTTCAACATCATTACTTGTTTGGCTTCACTGTTTCTGTTCTTTCACATTAATAAGATTTATTTGGTGAATGCCCCAACCGAATGATGCATAAGGTAACAAACGCCATTGGCATTATGAAAGCTTCATGACACCACAGGCTTACAAATCAGATTTTAAGTCTTTACATACAGCTCCCAGCTATACCAGGACCAAGAAATTTTACAACTTCTAGAAGCATTTCTATATCCCGCAGTTCTACAAATCTTCGTACACAACAGCTGTGAGACATAAACATGTTCACAACTGCATTGCACAGTCCAAAACAAGCAGAAAAATGACTGCGAGTGCAGGAAACGTTCCACAATTGATACAGCCGATTATTACGTCACACACGCTGTGTGAACGTTTAAGACAACACGCAACGTATGAGCCCGCAGTCAGAAAAATGGCTCATGGCGTCGGCTCCCAGGGGATAATGACATCATCAAAATGTAAACAAATATGCATAAACATACCCACATCCTGTCAACATCAAGAAAATAATGACATCCAAAACTTTAAAACTTTTTTTTAATTCTAAACTACTACGCTCCACGAGCCTTTGGAGGGTTTAAACAGCCCTCTGGCTTAATCAGCCAGCGAGTAATGGCGTTGGTATACTACACCAGGAGTCAGCTTTTGTTTCAGGAGAATTTTTACCTATTTTTGGTTAAAATGGGCCATAACTTTGGATCCAGATATGCTATAAAGGCAATCAATCACTCTAAAAACTCAGATGATGTTCCAGATTCCAAAAAAACGGCTCTGTGGTTTGGCATCCAGGGCCAGATAACCTCAGCTAAAAATGTCCGTTATTATGATGCCATCCACAGAGAACCCCCCACTCAAAAAGAATTTTTTTTTTAAATCTGAACTACAAGACTTGCTGAATCCGTTGAGGATTTGAACAGTTCTCTAGGTCAATCGGCTGGCGAGGTATGGGGTTGCAAACCTTTACAAAAAAAGTGGCACACGCAGTAGTTAAAAGGTTAAGGATAGAAGTTAGAACAACAAAGGGAAGTGAAAAGCAGAGCTGACTAGTGCTCGGCGTGCTGCTACTTCCTCTGCATTTAAAACAGGCAAAAACAATGCAATTTAACATTCCTGGCTGGAACTCAGTCTGGCTATGGGTAAACTGCAATAGACCCACATCTGGTGGCATATACAGGAACATGGCTAAAACAAAAAAAAGATAGAATATTCACTGCAGCAATGCCGCAAAGATGTTGAAATACATAAGATCAATGCCCAATGGCCTAGCAGCTGCACTACAGGCTGACAAAACCAAGAAGTCATTTTGGCAAAAGGTCAACAACAAAACCAGATCCCCACCACTACCAACATCAGTGGGAGGGGCAAATGGTGGTTCAGAGATTGTTAAAAATGTTGAAAGACTATTAAGGGAATATTAAACTCTGAAAACTCAGCCAATGAGTCTGCAGAGTCTGTGGAACATAGACTGCAAGAAAAAATATCTGGGTCTTGAAATGGGCATATGTTCTTTTGTTTCATTGACATCACTTCATCAGAAGTTGCCCTTGAACAAGGCTTCAGGGCCTGATTGTATTTCTGCAGTGCATTTGCTCTATGCAGATGAATCTCTGCATTTTTTTCTCAGTGAACTGTTTAACATGTGCATTGTTCACTGGTATATACCCAATTCCTGTTAAACACAACAATAGTTCACACATGCAAAAACAAGGATGGGAATATGTCTGACACATCAAATTACAGACCTGTGGCAGTAGCCACAGTGGTGTCAAAGCTATTTGAAAACTTCTTATTAACCAGCATCTCCATTTCCTTGGAACCACAGACAATCAATTTGGTTTTAAGGTTGCACATAGTACTGATCAGTTCACATTTTTGTTGAAGCAATCCGCTTCATACTTTGTAACCCGATGGTTCATCTGTGCACGCTGTCTTTTTAGATGCCTTGAAAGCATTTGATCCAATCTACATATGAAATTATTTGAGAAACTAATTCAAAGAAAGGTGCCAATGCGGTCTGTGCGCCTACTGAAACATTGGTACAAGGAACAACAATCCAAATAAAATGGGGCAAGCATTTTTCTGAACCATTTTATGTACCCAATGGGGTTAAACAAGGGGGAGTACTGAGTCCATATTTGTTTGCTGTTTATTTAGATGATTTATCCAATGAATGAAATAACATTAAACCAGGGTGTTATATTGGTGAAGTCATATTGAATCACTTGATGTTTGCTGATGACATCTGTGTGTTTTGTCCAAGTGTGCATTGGTTGCAAAGAATACTAGATGTGTGCCAAGCTTGAAAATAATCCCATGTGATTCTGCATAACTGCAACAAAACTGTTTGTATGACGTTTTGAAGCTAAGAGTGCAAAAATTACAGTCATTTTATTATTGACACTAGGTGGTAAAAACATAAAATCTCAACACTTTGGCACCCAGGTGGATTCGGGGATTTTCGGAAAAAACGCCTAAATGCCTGTGGCTTTGCGCGGGAATATCTCCGCTCTTGTTCGGGTCACGGATGTGGTCGAAGCGTCAAAAGACACGGCAAGTCTTCTATTCTGCACTCGAAAAAAAATTTTTTGCTTGGGGCGTGTAGGTTTTTTGTGAGTGACATCATAAGTGGAGGACTTTTAGGCCACCTTGGCCACTTTGCCTTCCACTGCGCGCCAACCGTTAGGTGGTAGTATTTTGCTAAAGTTTTTATTGGAAACTAGGCTACAATCCGAGTCTTTTGATACTTTGGATGACCTGCTGGGGTTTCAGGTTCAAAACTTATTATCTAAACTAGTAAAAATATTTGACTAATTAGCTAATCAGATAATTAATTTGGTTATTTTGGATCATAACTTTTGAACCAGAAACGCTAGAAAGTTGATAAAAGGCTCAAAAGACTCGGACTTAGTTTCCAATGAAAACTTTAGTGAAACACTTTTGCCCAAAATGACCCCAAAACTACTTCACTTATGACGTCAGTCACAAAAAATCCGCATCCCCCAACCAAGAAATTTTTTGAGTGCAATCTACTTGACTGGCCAATCCGTTTAAGCCCTCAAACAGCTTTCTAGTGCAATTGGCGGAGGAGCTGGGGCGTTGGTAAGGCAACTGAAAACTGCTGTTTTTTAGGCCGAAATCGAAGTACGAATATATCGTATGCTGGCTCTCAAAGTGTTAACCAATACAAATATCTGGGGATTGTATGGGATACTAAACTCTCAGAAGACAAAGACATTCAGAAACAACTGCGATATTAATATTGTGCAGCAAACAAGCTGCGAGCCTTTTTCTCGATGTTCAAATGCAGTAAAAAATGTACTTTTTNGTTACTTTTGTACGTCCATGTATGCATCACAATTATGGTGTAATTTCAATAAGTCATGCATGCAAAAATTGNGTGTGGCATATAACTTTGGATGCAGAGCTTTATACAACCTGCTCTGGATATTGAGTGTTAGTAGCCATCAGATTCAATGTAACATTCCTATCTTTGAGGCTCTGTTACTAAAGAGCACGTACCTGTTTCTTGAAAGATGCAGAAAATCTAACAACATATGGCTTCATGCTTTGATGCAGTCAAATTGTTTGTATTCATCTACATTCTTTGAACACTACAATCGAATTTTACTCTGTGAATGAGTGATCGAACTTTGCTGTATCCGTTTGATTGATGGCGTGTCATGTCACAATGCATTAGCATTTTACCTAGACTCGAGCAGTTTAGGAATTGGCACTCTACACTGTTGTAGTGTTGTAACCAGTGTTGCGTGTTAGCTAACATTACTTAGTGTTAACAGCAGGTCTATAACCCTATAATTCTGTCTTCAACGCAGTTGCAAAAAGTGTCTGTAACCCTGTGATTCCACCAGGGCAGCTCCAATGCCTTGTAAAACATTGTTTTATCTGTTTTTATCGACCTTCATTCTGCAGAGTGTGTGAGTTTATACTTGTACTGTGGACTTGCCTGGTCATAAATAAAATAAAATTGAATAGATACCACGCCACCCCTACCATAATTTTACCACGCCACCGCTACCATAATTTCAACACACGATATTGTTTCAAACACATCTGTAGAACTTGTCATGTCATCTCTACAGTTTGCAGTAAAAGGTCTTTACTGCATATATACAAGCCAACTCTACCAGCAGTGTGAGTCACAAAGGTAGAAATCAAGTTTATAGTAAAATATGCGATTTTGTATGATTAAGTTAAGACGTGTTTCTGTTACAGCAATTATGTCTAGGATTGATCTTAATTCTGATAGATATTGCTGCAAGTTTGTGCAAGGTTTTTCTATAGTAGAAGCTTTTCACATGGCAATATAAAACAAGTGTCTCTTTTCCTCTCATCTATGAATTTAAAAGAGCTACTTTGATCACATCACTGCCAAGTGATCGTGATGTCCATCTCCAAGACCTCATGGACATTGACTTAGCCTAATAGTAATTTCTAGGCCCACAATCATATAAAGCTGAATGATGGTGTCAATGACATGACACCGGTTATATCTGTGAAATAAGTGGTCAATTCACATAAGTTGTGACTTTTTACGACAATCTACCTTAGAACTAAATACTTCTCTAACTTACTACACATATCTTGTTTTTCATGTACCTAACACCTATTGGAATGTTTGCTGCTAATACTACTATAACCAGTCCAAACCCTTGTCTCTTCAACTTCATTTGGTAACACCATGCATTTGGCTGGGAACAACTTACACATGCAACCCACCCCACTATGGTCTGTGGGTAATTTTACATTTCTTCGATTTGGATTTGTATGTATAAACTTTGTTTTCTGCCCTTGCTACTTGTTTTTGTAATGAAATGTGTTAAAATGCATTGCTCTCTGCCTCATAACCCTTATAAATTGCTGCTCGCTTCTTTCACCTGTGTGCTTGCTTCACCTGCTCATCTGTACATGTATCAACTCTTCACCCATTGCTTGCCCACCATCATCTCTGTGTTATGTTGATGTCTATTTATGTTTTTTTTTTATTTCATTTTTGCTGTATTTCTGTGTTTTTTCTATGTGCATAGGCTATGCTTCTTTCTTGCTTTTGTTACTTTTGATGTTTGTGTTGTCTTTTTTTGTTGTGTTCCTTTATTTGCAATTGGCTTGGCACCCATTTTGGGCTTGTTTTTCAAACAGTATGTGCTGTGCCAGTAGCTACTTTGATCAATATTCATAGCTCATGTGAGGTTTCCAAACTCAACTTCTGTTTTAGCACTGCTGAGTTCGAAACAAACAACCTTGCCACTTTTCATCATTAAGGTGGTAGCGATTAGCCTATTCATCATCTGCCTCGCGTGACGTGGTTAAAAAAAACATTGCGTTTGTTTGTCACACAAGCAGCATTGACGACGCAATGCAGCAGATGTGTTTGAGGTCTGTTGTGCCAAAGGTTTTGAGTTCAGCCTCCACCTTTAGCGACTTTCGTTTTGGTAGCAGGCAAGTGATTGCATGTTCCAATTCATCATGAATTTCATGAGACCACTTTTTCTTACTTTTTTCAAAAGTTTCAAAACTTTCTAGTTTCAGTTTACCTGGTTAACGTTTGCATTACGATCTTTCTACTAGTACTGCACTCTTCTTGTGCGTTCCTGTAACGTTGCAGGTGGTTGATGAATAAGGTTTCAAATAGGCAGTGCTATAGATATCAATCAATACGCCACCTGTGATGTAACAGACACGCATGACGAGAGTGCAGTAGTGGGTAGAGTAGGCTTGGTAGAAACGAAGTAAATATAAAAGATAAACCCTAACCATAGCCCTAACCTAACGCTTACGTAACATTAACCTAACCCTAAGCTAAGCTAACCCGAAGCTAACCTACCACTATCCCTTACCTAATCAAATCTAAGCTAAGCCAACCCTAAACTTTAACCTAACCCGGGCAACCCTAATTGAAGGGAAAAAGAGATATAGGGAAGTAGGGAAGTGTTCCCCACAAAATTTTCTTCCCTACGTTTAGCAGAGACGATCACTAACCGGTTTGCCGGTTGGATATCCGGCAGGATAGTGAGTTTGCAACCGGATACGGATATCCAAAATCTGCTTTGAAACGGGAACCGGATACGGAT
>JGI24022J15233_10007111_pt1 | contig 12280 bp, 5 predicted proteins | sample Ectturendosymbi2_FD_15233 | JGI IMG/M metagenome (IMG submission 15233)
CCCAGCTATATTACAATAACTCCAAAGATACTCTTGCATGGCAGGATTACATGATTCTATATCAGGAGTGGCCAACCTGCGGCTCGCGAGCCGCATATCGGCTCTTCGAACCTTTGCATGCGGCTCTTCGAGCTCTCCGAAAAATTATATCTTTGTTTATCGTTTTTTATTTCTATTGCAAAGTGCAGAAATATTGTAAAGTGGTGCTGTGGTGGCTAGCGTGCCACTGCCGTACAGTACTACTTTTGCAAGTCGTTCAAAAAAGAATTATGATGTCACACAAGCGTAGATTGCAAATAAATTCGTGTTTTTAGATTTTTATGTTGCGACTCTTTGTATCTTGGATTTTACAATATGCGGCTCACACATAGAGCAGTTTTGTCCACCCCTGCTCCATAGTGTGTAGAAAACTTACTTTGAAGCTACTTGGTTATACGTGCACCTATACCCGCAAGTACAATCTGTAGCAAATCTTTAGCTTGCCTCATCAGGAAAGATGCACGAGGTTTTCAACATGAAAACAACTTACCAGCAAGCCAATCAAAATTGAAATAAGGAGCTAGCGTGCCACTGCCGTACAGTACTACTTTTGCAAGTCGTTCAAAACAGAATTATGATGTCACACAAGCGTAGATTGCAAATAAATTCGTGTTTTTAGATTTTTATGTTGCGGCTCTTTGTATCTTGGATTTTACAATATGCGGCTCACACATAGAGCAGTATTGTCCACCCCTGCTCCATAGTGTGTAGAAAACTTACTTTGAAGCTACTTGGTTATACTTGCACCTATACCCGCAAGTACAATCTGTAGCAAATCTTTAGCTTGCCTCATCAGGAAAGATGCATGAGGTTTTCAACATGAAAACAACTTACCAGCAAGCCAATCAAAATTGAAATAAGGAAGGTGTAGCGCATCTATGAGCAAGCGACGACTCAGTGGTGCCCGTTGTAAAAACCACATTGAAGAAGTGTTTGAAAGAGCCAGCTCTGCAAAAAAATATTTGATTGGGAGCCGTTGATGATAACAAGGCGGAAAACCTTGGTTGTTTAGGTTTAAAATTTCTTTCAAAATGAAATTGTGCAGATGAATAGCTCACAGTATATCAAGATTGCACTTACACTCCGCAGCACAACTAAATCCTGCTGTACTACTATAGAAAGTAGCGTTTGAAGTTTATATTTTTATATCACAGCGGTTAAAGCAAAGAAATATCATATCGCAACAGAGGTTTTTGGAATAACCTTGACCACCCTCGACACAACTGCATTTGGCCAAAGTTAGGGCAGCGCTTTTGTGGTGTTTGTTCACTAAAATACAGGCATTTTGCTTCCTTAAAGAAGTAACGTAAAACATTCCGATTTTATAATAGTGTTAAGAATGGCACTTTTTTCCAAACGCTTGGCCAAGCACATTTCCGAACTCTGTATAACTCTGTCGTTACGAAACGCCTTATAAAAGAGATTATATCAACAAAATGGGAACACAGGGAAGCAGATTCTTTAACTTCCACGTTAATCATTGTTGCATGAACCAAAATATCGAAATTCTGAAGAGCCTAAAAATATGTTCGTTTTTGTTGCGTTTGTATTTATTTCAACTTTTAAAGCATTGTGAAAAATGTAGTCTGAAAGTTGAAAAATGTTACATGAAGAAGTGCCACAATTCGCTGACATGCGCTACTTATATTGAATTGTGAACCTTGACATAGAATCCATTCCGCAGTACCCACACTGCGTTTAAAAATATGAAAAACCTTTTAGGCTAATGAAAATAGCTTTGCTTGTCAGTTATCTCATTGAAAGCTTTGTTTAATTTGTATGAAGCAACAGATTCGCTTTGTAAAACCATGGCGCAAAACAATTTAATGCAATGATCCCGTAACTTATGCCGTCTGGATGTAGCCCCAGCCGAACTGCGACCTTTGTTTCGCCATCAAGGGTAACGTATGGTGGAAACGCACTTTTTTCCGATGGCTACTACTCTTGGGTTGAATCATACACAAATGAAGCTAGTCAGCCATTTACACCACATGTTATTGCGTTTTCCGTCAGAAAACGTTTTTGATCAGTCGATTTGTAGAACGAAAGAGGAGAAAACGAGATTGCAGTGCTGGCGCGATGCCAAATCTGTAATGCCATCAGGAGCTAAAATGGCAATGTTTCTAAGGAGAAAAAGCGCAAGAATCTGGTAGTGTTAGCTGAAACGCTTTTTTTTGTTTTTTTTTTAGCAAAGCTTTAAGCAGCAATGTTAAATCAGTGACGTTAACCAGAGCACCTGAAAATCTAGATGAAAATCACGACATAAGTTTCGAAGCACCTTTCACTCTCAGACTGGCTGGCCATATTGATATGTCATTTTTCCGGTATTTTTGCTTGTAATTTCTGGTTTCTGCTTATTGTTCAGGTGAATGTTGTTTCTTGCCAAGTCACTCTCTAGCCTGTGGAAATATTTTTTCTTAGTAAGAATACGCTGTAATCAGGGTCGGATTAACTGAGGGCGAGGCCCCGGGCAAAGTTGTGACCGCGAGGCCCCTTAAACGCTTAGCGCAACTGAGTAGCGTTTCACATACCCTCGTTTCAACTTTGCAAAAACACCGGTCAAAAACGTCAAAACAGATACAATTTGGCAGCCTACACTTCAGAGACAATTGGGGTGATCATGTACGGTGGTTCGTATGTGGTTGACTAACTTAATTTGTTCAAACAAGCAATGATGAGATTGCAGTTCGTTGCAGTCCTCTCTTTTGGCTGTAGAGGAAGGTTGCGAAACTAGCTAGGGGATTGTGCTGCTTGTGGGTCTTTCTTGCGTAAGAATAGCACGGTAATAAATCGTCAAACGTTCACTTCAAGTTACGGTAGTATTAGGCGTTTTTCCGCATGTGACCATGTAGGGTTCCCACTGCGGGGTTTGTCCACCCATATCTGCCTTTTTTAGTCGACCTGGGTGTCTAGGTTTAATTATGAAAAATCGCGTTAAATCTGGGTGTTTGAAGGGATAAATTCATCAGCAACTTCAATCATATAAGGATAACTTTATATGACAGTGTTTGAATGCGCACATCAGGTGAGAAAGTACGCATGTCGGATGAAGCCGAACGTGTTCAATCGGTTTCATTTTTTAGTAATCACTGGTTTCATTTCCTCATATAAGATCATTGTCAGGGTTATATATATAATTTCACTGTGTGTAATGTCAATTGAAGTAACTGGTAAAACAAGGGTTAGGACTGATTGTCTAAATTTCAATGTTATTCTATGCATAGCGCACAAATTAAAAAACAAATTTCAATTTGGGGAAGAAGGCATTAGGTATATATTTTTTTGGAATTTTAGATCACGCTACAGTTCAAGATTGCACAAATTTACCTAGTTTAATAACAAATGTACTCCTACAATTAGTGAGAGATATCATCAACGGAGCATGTTACCAGCGTTATGAAAAACGTCTTGTGTGACAAAAAAGGTCTTCCAAATGTTGATGTTTTCGTTGCAGAAGTAAATTTAAAGGAGGGACTATAATCAAATCAGTATTCGATTATCGTTTCAAATCAAACAAGCACACTCATATTTTTTGTTGGTAACATAAATTTTCTGGGTTTGCATTCAGACCCGTCGCCAGGATTTCGCAGCAGAGGGACCAAAAACCACAAGGGGGCAACATTTCTAAATGCAATATTGGATGTATACAGAAACCGGGGGGCCAAACATGAAATGGGGGACACAGATTTTAAATGGGGGGCTGGGCACCACTGGTCCCCCGCTGCGGCTGTCGACGGATCTGTTTTTATTGTACGATAATACGGGTTTATTGTGGTGTGTAATCTGGGTTTATTTGAAATCACTGAATGGGAGCCCTGCATGTGATTGTTGAACACAGACATCTTGGCAGGTAATGCAGCTAGACAGTAACACTGCTGGTAGCGGTAAGCCACGTATAGTTATATACTGTGTGACAAGAAGCATGAGTAAATATGTAGCAATGCTTCCACAAGTTTGAAAAATCCATTCTTAATGTGAGACTGTGGTCAACGTGCCCGAATGAATAGCTTAATCAAACGACTCTTATGCAGGCTTGTTTTCACGTAGCATAAAACTGCGTAGCTTACTGTTATAATACGTCAACGCAGACTTGTGAGAACACGTCTTTGTCGTTAAGGTTTAGTTCTGTCTTCTTAGTGAGCACTAAGGGCAAAGTTATAGTTGCTGCCGCGAATTTTCGTAATTGATCTGCTTAGTCTTTTAAAGTCTGCGTGGTGTTCTAACTTTAGTAAGGTGTCTGTCTTATCAACATATATTTCTACTTCTAGTTGCTTGAAACAGTTGTTGTGAGTGTGTCTTTTCACCGCTCATGTTGTTCTGGACCTTGATTATTCTTAAATTATGACTAATTTGTAGAAAGTGTCCGAAAAATGGATATTAGGTAGGTTATGAAAAGAAAAGCATTTCTGCTATCCGAAGTGTAGAAAATGTTTCAGACAAACGATTGAGAATTGAGGTTAAACCAGCACGGACTAATGGGGTAGAAAGGGTGAAGCATTTTGTGAACGTCTATTTGCATTGCATCGTCAGCAACCTGTAAAGGATCAGCAAAATTTGAGCGATGCCCCACCCTGGAAAAATTTCTGCGGACGTCCATGGGATGCACTGGTTTCGATCTAATTCTTGGGTCATAAAGCGCGGTGCTGTTTGGTTCAACTCTTTTAAGTCACTCAAAAACGACAAATGCCAAAATGACCAGTTTTCCTGACCTATATATACCAAACGCAGTAGCCTAATCAAAAAGCTCTACAACTTTGACGTTTGGTGAACAGCCTAAAAATATGAAAAACCAGTAAAGGAGCCTTTTGATATCCAAGCGCGAGGCCCCGGGCATTTGCCCGGTGTGCCCAATGGTTAATCCGGCCCTGACTGTAGTGTGTATATCATAACTCTCTTTTCGCAGATGACTGTATGTGCAGTTGAGTACCTATTTATTCGATTGTCAGCCGCGGCTTATAAAGTTTTTCATCATTTCATGCGGCTTACAAGCAAGGGCGGCTTACATTTTTTATTTTTTACTATATCGAAAGGTATAGATGACGCTCAGTCGTTCTTTGGCTAGGTTTTGTCGACCAAATTCTTCTTTTGCATTCGATTTTCTTCAGCATCACGTGCACATCCGTCACAGAAGGGATTATGATAAACAGAAGACAGTTGTAGTGGTGTAAGCATCGTTAATACGGGAAACTCACGAGAACGCGAACGTCGCGAATGCATCTCAGAGGTTTAGGCAACCTATGTTCAGGTGCGGTTTACAAACACGGGCAGCTTACATTAATTTCTAACACCATTTCGCACGGCTTGCAATCAATGGCGGCTAACAATCGAGTTAATAAGGCAGGCACATAATCGACTACCGGAAAAAGCAAACGAGAACGTTGCGAATAAGCGAAAACATAAATTTTACAAACGATGACGTCAAGAAAGACGTTACAGGGGGCCAGTGAAAATTGCCCCGGGCTCCCCTACCCTTTAATCCGGCTCTGCCCTTGACTACGCCCTGGCTGTGAAACCTATACAGCTATGTGACGTGTGTCGTTGGCTCAACATTTACTGTAAACAAACGCAGTGCACAATCCCTACCGATTAGAGAAACTCCACTGAACCAAACGTTTCAATACAGTAATCTCCAGTCCCGAAACTGAATCGAAAGTTGTGAAGAAATTCAAAACAATATCATCAAATCCAAGCCAAATCTGGTTGAGCAAAAATTATAAAATTCAAATCCGTCAAAATAATAAAATGTGGCAATATTTAAATCCGAGTCAACGCTCATCTCTGGTCATTTTGTCGGCATGTGAAGGTCGAGGCGGAATATTCTTCCTGCAAGGTTAAGCGATATTTATGGAAATGACTGAGAGTGAAGGAGAGAAGCAAAATGGAAACTGCTTTCACCAAAAATTAGATATAAATTACCTGGTAACAAAACTGCTGAAATATTATTGGGCCCCATTTTTAGCTCGTTGGGCGCCATTTCGTAGTTTGTTTGGTGCCATTTTGGAGCAAAAAAAGACAAGAAAAATGTTGAACTTCATTTGACTCGACATTGACGCAAGCTTGCAACCAATGACTCGAAGTGAATCGACAGTTTTTGTGACTCGTCTCTGACTGGACTCGACCAAGTCATGACTCGACTCAAACATTTTTCAGATGACTCTGACTTAAAGGGTTGTGACTCTGACTGCACAACTATGACTCGGGCACACCACTGGAACATGCTTAAAAAATTTGGAACAATTGTGGATGTCAAACGATGGGAGATTATCACGACTTGTATTTGAAAACAGATGTTTTGTTACTTGCTGATGTTCTTGAAAATTTTAAGAGATGTTTGCATGAGAAATTACGAACTTGACCTTTGAAATTGTTACAGAAGAAATTAACAAAATTTCTTCATCTGCTGTTGATGACAAAATAACAAAATTGCTTCATCTGCGGATGGTGACAAAATATTCTAAGTGATGGCATGAATACACTTGCTTATGGTCATAAAATCTTAAAGCTCCGATAGGAAGTTGTTAAGTATCTAAAGAAGGGAATGAAGTTTGTGAGTGGTTTGAGACTTGTCTCCTTGGTTAGATTGAAAGGCTTTTTTAACTACAGTGTGGTTTTTATCTTACATCATTTCATAGTGATGGCGCTCCTTCTAAGAACGTGGTATCTATCTTCGGTTGTGAACGTTTCATTTATGTACTGCAGTCGAACTTACGAATTACAGCATGTAATCTGTTCATAAAATAATGAATTTGCCACTCGATCATATAACCGCTGATAATCAATTGCAAAAAACGAGTATTTGAAACACGAATGCCATTCATATATTTTGATGCATGACGGTTTGCAAGCAAAAGCACGTATCGAGGTCTGTTCGTGATATGTCTTTCAAAACAAGTTCTTACAGTAAAAAACGAACAGCTAAACAAGGGAAGAAAATACAATCAATCGAATTCAAAAAGTATCCAAAATAAGTTAAAACTGAAAAAATTAATCGAACACTTTGATTTTTTTTCCAACACGTCTGTGCTCAACGATAGTTGAAGCGCGTTTGTAACAGAGTCTGGCTATTGGCTATTGTGAGCCGCGTTGTGGATGGAATTAACTCTAAATCAAGCGTGAAGTAAAACGTTTCGTTGTCACAGCGTTCTGAAGTGAAGGGAAAACTTGTGTGATGAAAATATCTTGAAGGGTTTTAACGCGAACGATTGGTTTTTGGTCAGTGGAAACGGTCTAGTGGTGTAATGAGAGAAATTCAAAGTTTAAATAAATAACAGAAAATGTTTTGTGGAATGCCTACAGATTTAAATCATGCTTATTTGTGGAAAANGAGAACTTTGCGATATGCAATCATCAACTTTTATCCAAACGTGGGACAAACTAAAACTTACGAGCAAATTCTCTCTGCTTTTGAAACATTGAAAATGCATGCAGGTTGAACTTTTGAAAAGTCGAACCTTCAGGAGACTGTGAAATACAAATTCCATTTGTTAATGACCACGACAACAAAATTGAGTGTCCTTTTAAATTCAATGGCAAAAAACGTAANACTTTAGCACACGCTTTTTATCCAGGAACAGGTAAAATGTGTGAAGACATTCCTTTTGACATTGAAAACCGGCCAACAGAGAAAAACAAGACCGAGGAAATCGGTATATTATCTGTTTTCAGCAGTACTTCATGAAACTGGACATGCTTTAGGGTTAAAACATTATACTGAAAGTGATTCAGTGAACCCTCCTTTTGTAAACACGGATTTTGCGTTGAAAACAAAAATGAAATACTGCACTTGGAGAAAGCGATAAAACGTTGATTCAAGAAATGTATAGAAATCCAGCTCTGGATAATAACAACACTGTTAAAGTAGTTCTTGTTCAAAGCCCAGCAAAACCAAAAGTAAAAATTATTACTGAGATAAAACCCAAATTTTTGGCAATGGTGAAAATATTGAAATGTTTCTGGAGGCGTTTTCTAGTCAATTTGTTGAAGAGTTTTTTGTGAAAAAAATTTTGAATTTTTTTGTGAAACAGGGATTTTGACAGCTTTTCATTTTTCGGAAAATTTTTTTTTGTTAATGGTCGTGATGCATGTTTTAAAAACGCAAGTCAAGCCAAGGGAGAATTTTTCAAGAGTGGGAAACAGCAAGTGGGTTAGTAGTACGGAAATGACAAATTCTGAGAAATTTTCATCAAGTATCACTTGATTTGGCACAAACCAGTAACTTGACACTTTTGCGAAAAATCACCGGGTCATTTCTGCCTTTAATTCTTATCAACTTTGAATTCCTCCTCGCTGGGGCTTCCCCAGGAACTTTCAAACATTTGTTGATTTTCGCAAAAGTGTCACGTTAATGGTTTGTGCCAAAGCAAGTGATTGTTGCCAAAGCAAGTGATGTCTCAGCACTGTAATTTCACAGCTACTCCGGAGGTCTCTTCTTTTTGACGTTTTAGTCGCATCCTGTTTTCTTCAAGATGTCACCGCGTCCCAAATTTTTGCACTCACACGTGACAAACGGCTGGAAGAGTCTTAAGAATTTGTTTCATTAGATAAGTAAGCCATTGTCTCGTACCTTTCAACCACATTTCCGTCAAATTTTCCAATGGAAGATGTTCTAGGCCGGGATCTAATCCACTGCATTCAGCATACATTTCTCCATCTGGCAACTCATCGCTCCAGATAGAATATGATTGACATCTGTCGTTCAAATTTAACGTTGGTGTAACCAAAAAAACAAATCAAAACAGACTGTCATCTGTTGTTCGAAATTAACGTCCACGTAACCAAACAAACAAATCGAAACACGAATGCCAGTTGCCGAGTTTTGCATACACTAGATTTTGCTCTCTAAGGGGTGCTCTCCAAAATTTGAGAAGTTTGAATTATTTTTGCAAGTGTTGTGCGATTTTTGCAAACCGTTTGCTAAATGTCTAATTTTCTGTTTTTACGTGTTTTACGCCCTAAATTATTTTGAACCCTTCAAATGTTTCTTTAAATACGATTCTGGCTGCAGCATACGTACCAAATATCATCGTGAAAGTTTTAAAAAATGTACAGAAATACATCAGCATCTATGATTTTTCTGGAGATGCCGCTATTTTCGTTGGATTTCTGCATTCCAAGAGAGGGTTTTCTCAGTTTGTTTTCAAAGAACTGTATCCAGAAGGCTGGGTTATGTTGCAAGAGCTCAATTCTCCTTGCCCTAAATAAACCCTAGGCTGCATCAGTTGCATCAAAAATACGCTAAGCATTCGTTTGTTCCAGCGTCTGTAGCTGAGAGACAAACTGCGTCAGTTACGCCATGAAGACCGGAATAAAAAAACTATTATCTATTAGAGAATAGAGTCAAAATCTCCAACAAAAATTTACACTGTCCTAGCCCACTGATCTGCTGAAACAAGACGTTTGAGGCGGGATATCTCTTCTTTAACAAGCGACACAATCGTTTGGCCCTACAAAAATGAATGGAAAAGTCAGTGGCCAGTTTGACCTGCAAAACACAAAAAACATGAAGGAGTGCTTGAGCTTTTCCAGCTAACAGAGTCACTTCGTGTCCTTGCTATTTAGGACAAGGTTTTTGTAATATAATGGATGCATAGTTGTTACAAGTGTTTGAGTGCATATCTAAATATGCTAATGTTGCCCTGCTAATTAGAAATGTGCTACACCTTCAGGTTTAATATCGCGTGCTGGCACATACAAAGTTTCGCATGTTAATACCAGAGTCTTTCACGCTTCGATGAAAAACTAACTTTATTCTTGAACTGTGGGCGCCTAAACTTTCAATAGTTTCAATAAACATTTCATTGCGTTTCGCAGATCATGTCATTCAGTTTCAAGCATGTCTTACTGCATAACTGAAATACACGTAACGGATTATATTTAAAATAGCAATTTACACCTAAAGAAAACCACCTACAAGCAGATAAAAAGAGATACAACCTTTCAATAACTTTGCTAAAGTTTGGCCACGTCAGACACATTTAAAACTAGAAACTTGAATTTAATTGTTGTTCAACATTTATTTAGTTGGGGACCAAGCTAAAAGTGTTTAACACAAAAATCGTATAGCAAATAATATTTTAAATAACGAGAGCAGATATCAATCGCATTAGTCCTGTAATCCCATACAAATACAACACGTCTCAGCAAGTCGGTGTTTTTTTGTTCGACTGGTTTTGAAAACTTAAATTGCTTATGTCAAATTCAAAGATTTACCTGCATCCTTTCACATCTGGACACAAATTGCTCCAATTCTTGCCATAAATATGTCCGGCATTCAATAGGAAAATTATCGTGCTTATAAAAGTCAGCATTCCTGTTTTCAATGTGATACTTTGAAAACCCTCTAGTCTGTTGCAATTCGAAATTTAAAAGAGTGATTTAAGGCTCTAGGTTTGCTATTAGATTTCGAGGGATCTGCCTGCCATTCTTTACTTCCATAACTTTGAGATGATTCGGTCTTGCACATATCCACATTCCCACAATACGTCACTGCAACGGTGACGTGCTCAAACCAATCGGTGAAATTTTTTTAATGAAATTGATTTCGCGTATTTTACGCATCTTCAATCCTGTTTCAAATAGAACGAGTTTAGCTAAATAAGGACCCACGATGCGTAAAATACGACGACAGGTGAAGATCGGAGCAAAGACCGATTTGAAAACTGAAAGCGTTTCCGTGTTTGAAAACTTCCGTTTTGTCGCCACAGCGCGACAACGCTCACGCAGAGCTGCGTTTGGTTTACCAATCGGTGTATTAACCTCCTTATTCCTTCTTCGGTCACTCGTGAATACCACCCCAAGGCACGTGAACGTTTTGACCTGCTTTAGCGTATTGCCACTTACTTGCAGCGTACACTGCCTTGGGCTTCTAGAAAGACATAACATCGGTTTTTTCAGTGCCAATGTTCATTCCCGGTTGATTTCACGCAGCAGAAAACTGATCAAGTGCATGTAGAAGACCCTGTTCAGACGATGCAATTAGCACCAAATTGTCCGCAAAAATTAAGCGGTTGATGCTGCTACTTCAAATAGCGGCGCCCTCGTCGACTCCGCTGTGACTGTCTATCCAAATCGTAAATACTACTATGAAGAGGGGGTGTACTTGTGACCATACACACCTTTATCGGAGTCCAACACCTAACGGTTGTGATTTCATTTGGCCGGTACGAACACAAACATGAGCAGGCATACATCGACTTGACGCCCTGTAACGGCGGGCCGTTAACACTCCCCAAAGTTTTTCATGGGGAACCCGGTCGTATGCTTTCTCGAAGTCGACAAACCGTTTAGAGACGTCCTTGCAATACTCTCAAGATTTCTCTAAAATTTACTGGAGAATGAAATCTAGTCGGTAACGCTTCGGGCAGAACGAAAACCGTACTGTGTATTCTCCAGATTAGGTTCAATTATTTCGAAACATCTTTTTCAAGGCACTTGGTATACGCTTTCCAGGGAGGCTATGGAGAAGGATCACCGGTGATTAATGTATTCTCACTTGTTTTCCTTCTTGCATATGGGGATAATCACACCAGTTTGTCAATCTTTCAGTGCCCTTCCAGAGCACTAGTCCACCTGATACAGACGAGTCAGTCAAAGAACTCCTTCTAGCTTTGATAGCCAATGCTTTGAGAACTTCAGGTCGGATTTCTTCGCAACCTACAGACTTTCCCGCCTTCAACTTTATGACTGGGGTGATTTTTTGAAAGCTGGTAAGACTTCGGTTGCAGTGATGGTTTCTTCTTCCCCAAAAGTGTACTCCTCTCTCCTCATGAGTTGACAATGGTTGAGTTTGAAAGATCTTTGAAATATTCTCTCCATCTGTTAAGGATGTCCTTCTCATTGCTAAGCAAGTCACCATTTTGGTCTTTAAATGGATCTAGCAGTACGAGATCTTTAGCTGCGGAGACGCCATATTTGATTGATTCGACTGCGCCACGTTTGTGGAGACGCATTGTCAAAATTATAATATTCTCAATTTGTTCTTTCAGGACTTTGCCGTTGTTGATCGCCTAATGCAGAGGTCTCCAAACTTTTTTTGTACGAGGACCACATAAACTATCAAACAACAGCCGGAAGACTGGACATCTTACACAATGTGATTGTTTCTGGTTATGTTGCATTCTACCGAATGAACACAGTTTTGTCAACGTATTATTTTTTCATGATGGAAAAAGTGTTTTTGCGGGCGGATAAATAGCTTCGAGGACCCGATGAAAGGCTTCGTGAGTCGGATTTGGCCCGCGAG
>JGI24022J15233_10007113_pt1 | contig 12277 bp, 7 predicted proteins | sample Ectturendosymbi2_FD_15233 | JGI IMG/M metagenome (IMG submission 15233)
CTGTAACCCTGTTGTTCTACCTCCAAACTCGCTATGAATTGTTCTGTTGTGTCTGTTTTTACCAATCTGCATTGTGCAGACTGTGTGCGTTTGTACTTCACGCACTTGACAGGGTTTTTGCTAAGGGAAATGTGAAGTACCCGGTATGGACCTGTAGGGACTCGATTTCTCTGATTATATGAACCCGATTTTGTTTGATTCTAGGGACCCATTTTTAATTCTAGGGACCCAAATCGGGTCCTTGAAACGCCTTCACAAAACCCTGGACTTACTGTTTGCAACAAAACCTTAAAATTAAACAAAGTCACCAAGAGATACATATGTTTTACAACTTATTTAAAGTAAGGGGGGCGTGAGCCAAAGGAAAATTACTTTAGGGGGCGTGATGGAGAAAAGGTTAAAAACCACTGGTCTAGATCTAATTTGTTTAGCACGTTTTCCGGTCTTCATTTAAACATGCAAATACTCCCTTCACTGACCGTCAGTGTAGGTGGTAGTTGAGCTACTGTCTGTACTTTAGTGCTTCAGGGATGGAAGTTCCTGTCACGCAACCGTATTTGCTATGAGCCTATATTATCCTTGTTTAAAGCTTGCCTAGATGGATTTCGGAAATTCAGTACAATGCAAGACTCTCATTTTTTATGCGGTGAAACAGAAAAATGCACTTTTTGAAATAAAAGTTAAATTTTCTAAAGTATACATTACAGTCCTTCGCATCTGAGAATCAAACACCAAGTTCTTAACCGAGTATACATTTCGCCTACTAGTTAGGCATCATCAGCTCTGCTAAGTGCATGAAGTATAAAATGGAATTAAATATAGCCACAAACAGTAAAGCTGCCAAACTAAGAGAATCTATAAAAATTTCTCCCATTTAGTGATTTCTGATAACAAAAACATTTTCTTACAAAAAACATATATCTTGCTTTGCAAAAAAACTGCTGGGCTAATTACATGAGTTGAAATGATAATTAAAATACAGTACTAATTTAATGATGGGGTAGTTGCCCTTCCAAATTTTCCTTTGCAGCGGCAACATTTGAATCACCTTTCTATTGCTCAAGATGCTTTTCATGAAGCTCGTGACATATTCCATTGATGACATTTCTATCACTATATCAGGTTTAGGTATCCATATATAACGGTTTTCTTGCATCCTCGACAATGCTTGTTTTGCCAACAAGTTGGCAATTGTCCCGGTTGGTAGTTGTCCGGTTGGCAATTGTCCTGATACAATTAAACTCTTAGTACAAATTATTTATTCTCCGCATTTGGTTGGAACTCTTTTGGGTAAACAACATAAAAAACAGGGCTGCGGAGCCGTAGCCCTGGAGCCGGAACTGGGCATTTTGTCTGGAGATAGAGCCGGAGCTCAGATTATAATTCAGGAGCTGGAGCTCAGTTTAAAAATTAGGACCGGAGCTGGAGCTATGGCTATTTGAGAAGTAGCTTCGGCTTCCTTGTTAGACAATGGCCTTTTTTGCCAAATTGACTGAGGTACTAGACTTACTTTACCTAAAACAGTGCTCCTAAAGCACACTAAACATGATTGTTACGAGTTACGACACCAGACAGCAAGATTGAATCTGCGATTCTTTGATGTTTCCTTGGTTTAATCATCAATAAGGCTGTGGCATCGTAGCTGGCAGGGTGATATTACTTGCAGAATTAGGAAAAATATCTTACTTTGTAATCAGAATGTTCAAACCGAATCTGTAGTAATGTAGCGATCTGAAAAGAATTGAGGTAAATGAGTAGTTATTTAATATCTAGAGCTTTTGTAGCTGTGCAATCATGCTGTTTGCAACGAGTATGATTCAGCTATGATACAGTTGCAGACCTAAGCGTGAAATGTGCGGTACGACATTGCAAATTATGCATTTCCATTAGAAACAATTACGCATACCAGCAAGTTCACATTAGCCACTCGAAATTAAATTTCACTTTAACCAATCGAAATTAAGAAAACAACCTTTTTTGCTAACATTTTGATGTTAAAATGTCAAATTTCAAAATACAGAGGGCAAAGCCCCTCTGCTTCCCCCTGCCAACGCCCATGGTGGCGAACTAGCATTGCTTGCCATGGCAGTACATTTTCAGGTGGGCATAAAATGCAGTGTAAACAAATGTGGACATTTCATGAGGTTTGCATCTTTGGAAACAAATTTCATGTTTTCAGCACGGTACCTAGTCTTATTTTCTCCTACGCCTAGTAAGATAAATTTTGCTTCACTTTGCGATTCATCACTGCTTATTATGAGTGCAAAAGATAACAAATCGGACGTATTTAGTTCTTTTAAAAAAGCTAGAGGTGAATTTCTGGCAAGAAGCCATACGATTTCTTTTCTTCAAACAAAAGGCTTGGGATTCGTGTTAATGCAAATGTGTGCATGTCAGAAAGAACACATGAGAGAGGTAATCGACTATGTGTTTTTGGGCTCTTTGCATGGTTATCCCTGGCGGAGCTATTAGCTAGAATTGTCAAGACTGCAACAGGCAAAGCATGCAACGAGTGCAAAACAACTGGTCGATTGGGAATGGATTGTGTCTAAATGCTCGGACACAAACGTAGTTTTCCAAACAGCCGTTTTCGTGATTCCGGTCGTTTAGAAATAACACAAGCTCACCACGATTTTACAGCAAAACCAGCGACTGCCAATCCAAAATTTGTTTATATTACCGTTATCCTGAGTTAAATGTCTGCCAGTCCCGTCGCCACGGGGAGGCACTGGAGGGCTTAGCCCCCCAAACAAAGCTCCAATCCCCTAAATTGAAATATGAAACAATTTTAATTAGTGGAGTTTTTGTCAATTTTAAAATGTCAAGTCCCCTCGTAGGCATAAAGCCCCCCTATTGTTGTCTTTCTGGTGACGGTTCTGGTTTCTGCTATTAACGGTTCTCTAAATGGTCTGAACCTGTTACTGTTGGTTTTTCGCTGATTTTCCCTTGGTAGGAGTCAGTGTTGCCACTCTGCATTGTTATGAAAAAGTACTAGATTACATGATAAAAAACACTAGATTCACAAAAAAACACCCGATTACAAAAGCGAACTTACACACAGTGAAAATGCCCAGAAAATGCGTTGCAATCATGCAATGTCAACCATAGACATTGTGCAACTCATTGGAAACCAGAAAAAAAGAAAACGGGAGATAGCAACAACACTTGTGTTTGTTTGTACAGGTCACTGAAACTTTTAACAGATGACCAAGTGACTTCGCAGCGGTTTAACTCAAAACATATTATATTGTCTTGTGTAAGTTAAGACTTAATTAGGTAGAATTTTTAGCAAATTACACATTGAACTAAATCAAAAGGTTTCAATTACAGTTACAATTACACAAAACTGTGCAAGTAGATGAAATGAAAAAACACTGGATCTAGTGGAAAAACACGAGGAGTGGCACCACTGGTAGGAGCGCTGATTGTAAAAACCACCAGATTAACCTACTCAAATAAGTTCGTTACATTCTTTTAGTTTTGTGTATTTAATATATTCCAATTTCAATTCAACTAGAAGGACACAAAAACAATTGAAAATATTAAGGTGTAAATACGAACAGAAACCGAAGTTTGAGCTATGAAAAAAGGAGCTCCGGAGTCGGAGCTGCACTCAATAAAAGCAAGAGCTCCGGAGCTAGAGCCGGAGCCATGTTCATAAAAATAAGAGCTCCGGATCCGGAGCACTGTCATTTTTACGATGGCTCTGCAGTTTTAAAAAAACTTAAATTAAAAGCTTTCTATCCATAATCTTGAAATAAGTTCGGTTCAGTTTATTACAAAACAGGTGAATACCGTTCAGCACTGGAGTAGAAATGTTGACAAACGTCTTGATGCAATTAAACTAATTTTACAACTTCACTTTTAATCCAAATTAAAATGACCTTTTTTCTTCATGAGCGTATGAAACAGAAATGAACTGCATTTGTAAACAGCGATCAGGAAAGAAGTGAAGTAAAGGGATAACCGCGGGCAAGTAAAAGTTTCTACCATCGGATGACAAAATTTGGCAAACAGATATTGCACTCACCTTTCAAATCATAAAAGAAACTGAGGCGATTTGCAAACATTGAAGCACAGCAGCCAGTGATGCTGTAACCTTCTGTACATTGAAAACTACGGGTTAGGGCCTGCCCGGTCTCTGATCCTGTTGTTCCAATCCACACACCAGTTCGCGTCCCTGCTAGTGCGAAGGGATTTATGCCTTTGAACAAAATGTAAAACAAGATTAAAAAACCAATGCAATGATGGACAAATTCAAAAAGTCAGGGATAACGTTTTTCTTGGTTGCAGATGGCATTATTATGATAATCACCAAATTTTCTTCTATATTTTTTCTTGTTTCTTTATGTTTCTTTATGTTTCGTTATGTTCCCGGTTATATTCTCTCTACTTTTCGGATGCAGCCAAATGTAATAAAAAACAGCTCCTGACAGAGTTTTCGTATGGCGAAGAGAATGAATCATTCATAGACCAGCATTGGGACACCATCAACGTAATCATGGCAGCAAATCATTCATCACTGTGCAGTAGTAGTGTAATGTAAGAGGCTTTTGTTTAAAACATTCGCTAAACTGCTTATCGAAAATTCAGCAAAATACTTCTTGCAATGAAAAATTTCTATATATGCAATAAATAAGGTTGTTAACACAAAAAACTGCTCAGACCCCAAAAGCGCGGGCCCTTAGCCATTGCTACATGTGCTACTACTTTTAACCAGCTACTGGGTACGTGAGTATTTGTTGTGAAATAATATATTAATGCGTTGCTTGTTTATTTTCGAAATGTAAACGTGATATTGTCTGTTTCTTCATTTCTCTATGACTGCTTCCGTTGCTTATAGTGTGACAAGAAAATCACATTACTCCAGCTCTGCGTTACTTTTAGTCCAGGTGTCAAAATTTTATTCTTGTTTTTGTCAGGTAGCACAGTGCGCTGCAATAACGAAAGCGATTAATGCTTGGGCGACCAAGATGGAATTATTCGAAATTTATCTCATATTCAATGATGCGGGCAGCAATGGCTTCATTAAGGTATAACGAACAAGAGCTTGAAAGTTTTTCCATCCGGAAAAAAATGAAAAATTTGCCGGTGATATTTTTAAAACCACGATTCTCTTGTCACTTCGGTTCCATAATTGTTTCGTAAATGCGAAGAACTTGCTTTACTTTATAAAAATGGACTTTAAATGAAATATATGTATTTAGCTTCGTCATGCCGGTTATTCTAATCTCTTTTGGCCCTCTGTGATGAAAATGTTGGCTTGTCCTGGTAAAAAGCCCTCATCCATCTTTGAGGAGCAGCTAAAACTGATTTTACACGCAAAAACGTTACTGCCAACTCCGTTGATTTGAAAATGAAGGCCCAGTGAAATCCTGAAAAATCCCTCTAGCTTCACGAAACTGTCACGAGCTGAAGATCCACGCAAACAATCCTCACCACCCATTTTGATAGCACCTAATTTATCGGCCTGGATAGAAACTGCGCAAACATTTTTGACGTTTGCTGACCTTGTGAAAGCTAGAGGTGAAGATTGATGTTCTCATGCAGTTTGGCGATAAAAGTCTGCGCAGCCACAAAGAACTCTATTGTGTTTGCTCAAGTGCTGTAACGTTCCCAAAGCTCTGGCAGTTTTTAGTATTGTTGTTCAATAACCCAAAGAGGGAATGTTAACGGTAAATAATTCGAATAAGCTTATTTTCTTTCAAAATAGTTTTAAAAATTGTAACGAAGAAGCACAAAGGCAAGAAAGATATGATTTATTAAAACGTAGCACATATGGGTGGAGAAGTTCAGCACTTTAAATAAATCACTTCTGATTTATGGGTATGTGGATGATGCTACCGCAGTTATGAAGAATACGATGTTTTCGAAAGAACGTCATTGCGCCCACTTTTTTCTAAATACCGTGTTTATTCGATCGTCAGCCGTCCTTGATTGTACGCCGCACGAAATGGTGTTGCAAAATTAATGTAAGCCGCCCTTGATAGTACACCGCCATTGAACATAGGCAACCTAAACCTCTGAGACACTTTCGCGTTTAATTGGCAACCCTGGTAATGATGCTTGCACAAACACAACAGCCTTCCGTTCACCATAATCTCTCCTGTAATGGAGTGTACACGTGGTGCTGAAGAAAAAGATAACGCGATAAGAGATTTGGTCGGCAAAACGCAGAAAAGGAAAATTGAGCGTCTTCTAGGGTCTCTAGAGTCTAGACCAGCTACGTCCAACCGAAAGTGCTTACCGAGCCAAAAATCGTGTCACTATCTCAACCAGGGCCGCACATTGAATAACATATTAATGAAGGCCGCACATTGAATAACTTACTTTGATCTCAAACAAAATATAGTTAAAGCGGATATACTGAAAGGGTTTGAATCCTAACTGCATTACTGCAATGGTAACGACTGTTTGGCACCTTGAACAGCTCCGTAAGTGTGATTTCATAGGCAAGTTTAGTGCCAATGGAACAAGGATAGAAATAAGAGAACTAGGAAAACGTTTGTTCCAAGTTGTCAGTGGACGCATGGAAATCTCCCAGCACGCAGTACAGACGTGATGAAGCAGCACTGAGGACCATCTCCATCAAAAATGTCAAAATTAAGATTATCAAAATAAGGACAGGTTGTCTGTATGTAAGCTACTTACACTACAGCGAAAACCTAAACTGGGCCGCACAAGACCTTCGACTGGGCCAAAAAAATGTAAGCCGCCCTTGATTGTAGGCCACCCTTAATTGTAAGCCGCATGACATGATTAAAGAAAAAAAATTATTAGCCGCGGCTTGCAATCGAGTAAATACGGCATTGAGCAAACTATTTATTGGTGGTTTTTACTACAACGATGATTTTCTTATTTGAAAAATGAAAAGAGCGGGCGCAGTTCTTTTAAATTGAGAAAAATAAGATGAATTCCATCCTACAGTATAATCGTTCCTGGATCATTTGTTGATCTTTTTGGAAGAACTGCAATTATTCTGGAACAAATTTGATTTGGATATTGAAGCAAGAACCCGATTTAACTCCAATCAGTGTTGAATAGTTGCAGTGGAAAGGTCCAAAAGGATATCGGAAAATTGCCACAGATTAATTTCTTTGCAAACGTTAAAGTTTGTTTCACAGCTTCGGAAGCACTTTGCATGTAACATCAAAATGTTCAAGATGGATTAAAACTGTGACGCACTTTTGAATGTTAACATCAGAAGGATTGCATTTCGCTTGTCGACGCCTAATTATCTTGCTAATTTTAGGCAAATATGTTGATACTCTAACAAACTTTATGCAAACAGATTGGCACCATCCAGCCATTGCATATGGTAAAATAGCAGTTTTGATTCTGCATAAATCAACGTTATTTTTATATGTTTTGAATGCATTTCAAATATTACATAACAATACTGGTATGAATGCATACAATGGTATGCTTTCAAATTAGGTGGATATAGAAAAAACTGTTGTTTTTTTGAAAAGGAGAAAGTTTTTCTTATGAAAATCATTCTTAAAAATCTGTGTCGATATTCAAGATAAGTATGTCAAAAATTTGTCTCCTGTACAATGTGGGCTCCGTCGGAGGAGATAATATTGAACGTAAAAAATCTACCGCTGTGTATTTTGTGCTCGGCAGAAATATTTTTCAAAACGATCCATGCAAACCCAACCACTTTGATGGAACACGCGAGAAAATGAAATTTGCCTTTGATGATCCCGGCCTTCGATATAAAGCGTGCAAAATTTTGTAGAAAATTTTATGAGTTCATTTTAAAAAATAAAAGGAAACTTCTCGAAGCTTGACATGGAATAGCACGCGTTCAACAGAACGTTACTACAAACAAAATATGAAAATCAAGTCAGCGGTTTTATGCCTGCCGAGAATACCAGCATTGGTGATGGCTTCGTAAGATACTTCCAGGAGAATCCTTAGCATTGGTTCCATGTTGTTTGCTTGCTTTGGATGCACCTCAAAAAATGAAGCGTCAAACTTGTCTAACTCTTTTAGCTTTCCGTTGCGTTTTGGAAGATCCCACAGACCTGAAATTCATACGGAGAAACAACGATATACCATCGACTAGATTTCTACATGCTTGGTCATGTGTGTAATCGCATGTTGTTTTTTTTTAAATAAAACACCAATAAGCAGCTTGGTTCCCACGGCTTGAGCATGTGACCGAATCGTATCGACTATTATAATCGCAAGGATATGCTTGAATAGTCAAATTGGCTATACATAAGCTCTTGAGCCATTTGTAAAGATAATGTTCAAGTTCATTACCTTTCGAGTTTTGAAGACAAAGCAAGTTTCTAAAGGAGTCATTGTTGTTTGCAAGTCCAACAACGTTTTCGCTTGCAAACGGGTTAATCACCTTATTTAATCACGTTTTGAAAACAAATGGGTTCAAATCGCCAAAATTTTTCGTGTAACATCCTAAGATTATGTGAAATTGTCAGTGCTACAAATTATGCGTTTTTATTGCAGGTGCAATGTATTTGTGACTTGCAAGTTTTCACGGTGCTTCTTTTCTCTATGTCTAAGGTTCAACAGATCATGTCTCAATTTTGGGTTAGAATTTCGCAAGTTTCGGAACCCACTTAGATCCATCAATCTTCAGCCGTCACAAGCTTTTGTAAAACACATATCCATGCCCTTCAGTTTCAGTTTTTCAAATGGTTCAGAAACTTACCGGAGAAATCGCAACTCACAAAATCAAAAAGCAGCAGGTTGTACAAATTTCTGAAAAAGGTTGTCAAACCCCGTGAAGGTTAATCATTGATAAACAAACACTGCGTATGTGCATTACAATCAAGCGCTCTGTTTTTGATATAACCAATCTTTGCCGTAGTTAAATTGAATATATCTTTTTTGTGATAAAAAACGTGTATGAGAATATTAATCCAGAAAAGTCAAAGTAGTGGGCAATTATTTCATTGCTGTACAATACGGTAATACAACGCATTGATCTGTACCGTAACAGTTTATGGTATTGGTAACAAGAAAAACTAAAAAGGTTGTTTGATCCCCCTAAGACCTAAACCGTGCAACAATTTGCATTTGCATCAACAAATAGGATGCACTTCACAGCAATGCACAGTGGCCAGTTTTGTCGGATAAAATGATTTATTTGATCAAACAAGCAATGTATTTGCTTGCTGTCTGCCAGCAGTTCCTCGTCATTTTAGGCTTATCTCTATTTAGTAGTGATTTTTGTCATCAAAGTTGTTTCGTGATTGACTACATTGAGTCGAAATGCTTTTTGTTCTGAACGCTAGATATTCTCCACAAACTTTTAATGTTATGAATAGCACAGGTTACAGAGAAGATAATGTTTTTGTTCAACTTCAAACGGTTATGAAACCGTGCAACTACGTTGAAAACACGTTGTGAGTACCAGAAATGTTAAGTCGTTGAATCACCATGTTTTAGCACACGAAAATGCTTTCAAGCATGTGAAAAACGTTTGGCATAAGGAACACAGGAACAAATTCGTACCTGACACAGAAAAAACATACTTACCTAGTTTCCATCGCCTTTCGTCTTCCGTAACCATGTCCACACCTGATAACAAGTTTTCCCAAAATTCTGTTACATTTGAACATTCTGGAAAACGACCCGATAAACCACTCAGCACAATTTCAGTCATTGGTCCTTATCGCTGCATGCACACACGAAAATATTTGCTAAATTGTTTCCACTACAAACTGCTGCATAAAAAATAAATGTTACATGTTATTTGCTAACTGATTTTTTTCTTTTATAAATAAATATATGGGATTGAAGTTCCCATTTTTCAAAAACACAGATTACTTGATATGCTCAAGCCTTGGTGCTGAGCACATTTAAATGCAGTAGATCTTTGAAACCAAGAACATGCTTTGTAGAAGATGAAAACTATCAAAAAGCCGTCATTGTTTGCAAGATAAAATGCTTTAGGTCAATCCTACGCGTCAGCACCAAGCAATTGACTCGCAAGATCATTGCGAAGTTTTTGAAATGCAGAGAATGTCTGAAGATGAAGATGCATTTATACGGCGCACTGCTCGTGGGTAAAACCGCACGGAAGGTTTCTTTTTCTATTCGCATGCGAACGGGTACTTCGCATCCTGCGCGCTTAGATCCGGTCCAATGGCGCGTGAAGCGGATTCTAACTGATTCAGATGATTGCTTACGATTTAGACCTTCTATCAGACGTGGTGATAAGCTATAGTGTTGACGTTGTGATCGTGATTGCAGCCGTGTTTGGTTTCGATGAAACTGTCACTGGGGAGAATATCTGCTCACCGTTTCAATCAAATGTAGCGAATGACATGTTTTGAGTTGTTGCTGTCGATGCAACTACAGAGTCTGGTTTGAACAATGCCAGAAAGCGTTTCATACCGTATGGTAGTACCAAATACATTAGTTTAAGCTTAGTCATATGGTGGCCTGAGGTCACTGAACTCTTTGCCTCGCACCATCTGCAAAGCACTCTGGTTACAACCTTACTTCAACACAAAGGTAAATACGTGAGACCACGGCCCGAGAGCTTAATGACTGATTCGGGCTTTATAAAGATTTATTGCCCTGCGGCGTAGACCGGCCTGCATATATTTTCCGCCAACGTCTGCAAACCTTTCGAAACCATTTTCCCGTGTTATGACTTTCATCTCCGCCTCTTAAAGTTGCATTCAGTAGGGGAAACAAAGGCTAATTGTGACCGTTGATCGTCTTTAAAGTTTGCAAAAGATTTTTCTCTTTGACGAAGCGCAACCCATCTTGGATTTATTTTGATTGTGATGGTCACTTTCTCAAAGCAACACATCAGCACAATATTTGTAAATTTCCTGAAAATGTTCGAAGTTCAATGACTATTGAAAAAAATCTATATGCTTACGGGTTCGTGAAAGACATTTCGGTACTCTTCCCTTGCTACTGATGGCTTAGAGTTCCATGCTGAACAAATTCCGAGACTCTGTGGTTTTGCGTTCCTTTGTTACGTACTTGAGTGTTCACGATTTAACTGGATGTCAAACTTGTAAATGAACATCAATTTACACTAAATTGCGCAACGAAATGCGATCACTTGCGAGAGTTTAAGTGCCATTTCATGAAAACATGTGACACTGTGCCGACATATTTCAGAGTTTTTGTCCCAAGCGACAGAATTTCGTTATTCCATTTTTTCCCAGATTTTAATGGAGTTTGAGACGCGAGGGCCCTTACAGAGAACTCCGATATGTCGTTTGAGCTTTAGGAACTGGTGGTAAACACAAGACTCATACTAATACTTTATTTTGATAGATATTGTTTTGTCTTCATTTTATACTTTGTACGTAACCATACAGAACTTCCGTGAAGGATTCGCATTCTTCCATCGCATTTTTCCAGATTTAAACATATGATGTGTGGCGTGACCGGTGGTTCAACCCTGGCACGCTGTACAAAGAACAATGAAAGAACGACAAGTTAGAAAGAGTGCATATCCACAAGAATAGGTTTCAACGTTTTTGTAATTGACTGAAAAAAAAACTTGGCATCTATTTCTCGGTTCCACTACATTTCAACGTAAGTGCAAGCCACGTGTTTTTTGATCAAATGGTTATCATGTCAAGTGTTTTTTGCAACGGTTCGCTAAATACACATTTATTCAACCTAACAAAATTGCAGAAATACGTTTGATAAGTTCACATAGTTCGCATTGCAATATTTCCGCATGGCCAATGACGCAAGATTTCCTGGCAATGTTTTGCACTTGCACTCTTGTTCAGTTTTGGAACTGAACTTGTCCCAATGGCTTCCACCGTTTTATCTCGTTACAACGAACGTTGGAATATACACTAACAAAATGTGCTCCAACAAGACAATGGTTGATAGTGCAACCTTCATTCTCAGTTTCACGCTCAAATGCTTTTCTTCATTATCTACGTCCGCGCTGATATATAGCAAGTTAAATATGTAATGCGCTTGAAATCACAAGAAAGTCACAGGTTTTGCAATTGGTGATGAAATAAAAGTAAACTCATTTACAAGCATAACCTTGAGTTACAGGCCTGGTAAATGACTCGTATTGGTCACATCCAACAGGAAGCCGGAAATGCCTCAAATTCAACATTACGAAAAGTTATCATTTTTTTCTAATTTTTTGGTGATGCATCTATTGCAAGGCAACAATTGTTTTAGAACGCGTGGCGTTTCAACGACACACACGAAATGAAGGTGTGATAACACTCGGACTGGCGCCGCATCGCGTTACAATTTTCGGAGCCAATGCTCCAACGTCGTAGATCATTCGTACACGATCACA
>JGI24022J15233_10007114_pt1 | contig 12277 bp, 5 predicted proteins | sample Ectturendosymbi2_FD_15233 | JGI IMG/M metagenome (IMG submission 15233)
CGAATGCTTGTCACTTGCTTGGTCACCCGACGGACAGGTACGGATTTGGGGGAAGTACCCCTTTGTTGCCACTTGCGTTTTCCAATAAAAGGTTTAGGTTTGCTGTAAGTTTTCGAGCTATTAGCCAACTGGTCTCTGCTCTGTTCTTTTTGTGATTATTCAAACTTGTCCATATCTGCATTCAAGTGAGTAGCATCCACAAAGACAAAGGGTTTAATTCTATGAGCAAATTTTTCTTTTTACTTTTCTCCTTGTTTTGACAAACTTTTGGACAGTTTGTGTAGCAGTGCGCGCTCGATAGTGATCTGTGTTTTTGCGCTGATGTACAGGAGTGTTCGCCATCAATCTCCACAATCGCCCGCAGTTGTGAGTTCATGGCGCCCGTTTGTTTTGCAGACTCTCTTCGCCGGCTACAAGGACAACTTGATAAGAGTGTGGCAAGTGTCGATCCTTGCCAGCCAGTCTGCTCAATAAATATTATGTCCTGCGTGTAAAAGGACACGTGCAATCTGTCATGCTTGGTTAAGCAGTGAAAGGGAACATTAAATCGAGTTTATCAAGGAGGTTTCTTTCGTTTCCGGTTGGCAGACGCGGTAAAGATCACGCCATAGCGCAGAAACGCTTAACAAGTGGTTGTAAGGTTAATGGCGGTGATTAACCTCAGAAACAGACTCCTTTCGCACGTTCAATTTATCTGTTTATTTGGCGAAGATTTATTGTTGGTCGTGTGTCACTTCAAAAGTGAAGTGCTTTTGTAATTCCCAAGTTTCCCTTGCCGGCGAGATGCAACTTGATTCAGAAGGTGAAGCGGTCAAAAATATTTTACGCCGCTAAACCATCTGGAAAATTTCGGTCAAAAGAAATCGCTTCGGATCAGCGTGTGCTGCGTCATCATCCATTGCTTGTGGTAGATGGCATCCGCACAAATTCTATCGCTTGGCGACGTGTGCACATCAGCTGTGTGCGACAAATCGTAGACACGGTTTGCTGCGTGTCTCGCGTTTGTGGCGGGTGCAGTTGTAGGCAGCAACCGAAACAATCAAATTGTCTCAAGAATTGTCAAGGACGAATTCACTTAAGCTTTCACAGCTTGCTAGGGCTATAATGTCGACATTGCTCAATACATCTTGATTCATGAGGCCCAAACGGCCAGTGACCCGCGCTTCGTCAGGACAAAACCGTCTTTCGCAAGCAGAGTCACCAACAGGAAAGCGAACTACTTAATCCAAGTTAGTTTTGATGCGATGCGGTCAACTGAATTTGAGGATTTCGAAGTATGCTTGTTTTGTTTGAGAAGATGTATACAAACATCAAGGCACGTTATATGCAGTGAGGTGGGAACACCTTTTCATGTTTTACTACAAGATGGGTTCGAAGCTGTTTGAAAATGGCTAATTTTTTTGGTTTGGTTCCCACGCTTTTTGCTACCACTACAGGGCTGGATATGTACGGATGATGATAGTTTTTGTTCAATTCTCCCAAAAGTGTTTGTCAACTAGTGCTTCTTTAGTACAGGTATTTGGATATTGAACTTTTATTAAGCATGTTTGTCTCCGACCCCCACATCACAAAGCAAAGTGTGCATTAGGGCAGTGCCCCTGCAGTCAAGGGGCCTCTAACGTGAAAGCTGGCATTCAATGCGGATATAGCCTGCCTTCGCACTATGACTGTCGCTGAACGTTCAATGCAATATGCTAGGATCCGCAAATAGTGGGTCGCGAGACCTTCCATTCTGGGTCACGACATAATTTTTTCATTAGAGTTGATGCGACCGTATAGGCCTACTGTTTTAATTGCGAAGTTCATACAATTTTGTGCACGAAAATTGCTACTGTCAATAGTATGCCTAGTCCTAAAAGCCGTCCCGAGAAAGTTTTAAACGAAGGCTTTGCGTGTTTGCAGGGGCTTGACATAAAAATTGACAAAACTCCACTATAGTGTCTCATATGTCAATTTTAGGGTGCTTGGAACATTGTTAGGGGGGCTAAGCCCACCAAAGCTCCGCGTGGCAACAGGACTGGTCCGATATATAGTGCAGCTTTGTTTATGAATCCTTTACATTTGTGAACCTGGACTTCGAACAGCGGCGTACACAAAAAATTTCCGAGGGGTGGCCAAAGTTTCGTCACAAATCAACTTTAGGGGAAGTGCCGAAGGCACGATAATTCTAGAGGGGGCCGGGGGCATGCCCCCAGGAAAATTTTGCAAAATTACACCTAAAAATACGCATTTTTGTGCATTCTGGAAGCAAGTTTTAGTATGATTCTTTTACGAGACTTATTAGCCGGTGAGACAGAAAACTTAACTTTTGTTGTCTGAGGCTCATGAAATAAACCAACATGCGTGCTTGGATGTTATAAGTTTTAGACACGTATCGCTCATCAAAGACGCTTATTGAAGTTCGTGGGCTCAAATCTGACGCCAGCCGAAACTTTTTTCTGGTGTTCATTGTTACCTGTGGTAAGTTACTTAACAGCCACGTGTGAAGCAATAATTTTGTCAGTGAAAGAATGAAATCGTAAAATGAAAATCAAGCAGAGGAAACGTACAGTAGTCATAAAAAATAAGTCAGTTTATTTTAAATTGAGGCGACGGTTCCCTTGCGCAAATTGGTCAGTCACTTAACTATAATCAAGTTTAAAGTCCTTGTTTATGTACAAAAGAGCCAACGCATTGAGCCGATCTTCTTGCATTACTGGTAGTAGTCGCTGACATTCGACATTTTGTAAATCGTAATTTATAACATCCGCTGACATTTGAAATCTCGTAATTATTGCGCAACATTCCGACCTCAATTTTGCGCCCCAAAAATGCTGCGCCCAGGGGCAGATGTCACCCCTTGCCCCCTTAGATACGCCACTGCCGAATACTGTTTATACATTTTTTTATTTTTAGGGTCTGTGGGGAGGGCCATGGCACAGTGGCCACCCCCCTCCGTACGCTAGTGACTTCGAAGTAGTGGTTTTTCTTTCTATTTACGCTCGCAAATAGGCAAAACACAAAACAAAGTTTGGTGGGGCGGCAAATGATAAAAGTACTAAGTACTTGCATGAACGAAAAATTTCGCGAAACAGATTTGAAACAACGAAAAGGAGGCAAATTTACTTCACAAATTTTTGAGTTGGTTTGATAAGACTTAGCTTCCACGGATTCAACATCACAGCTTTTTTCGTTTGTTTCAATGTGGCAGAATTAATTTTATTTTGACAAAATATTAAAATATGTAATCTATGTTAAAATCTTCGATTAAGCAAAATTTCAGGCTTTTGTCAAAATGCAGATGACCAGCCAAACGCTTTCCAAAACAGAAGGATCTTTCGAGAACTGAATAACGTTACTTTGGAAGTAATGTCAGCAAAGTTAATAAACAGAGTTGAATCGCTACACACCTTGTTTGAAATAGCTGTAGGTCTACCTGCATTAGTAAAAATCAAGTTCTATCCATAACCAGTGGGACATGGTGGAGCACTGACATGAGAATTGAGCACGTTTGATAACGTTCGATAAAGAGGAAATTCATCGTTCGTTCAAACGAGATAATTATTTGCTAAAATTCAGATTTATAAACCTTACTGCAATTCATGAGTGTAAGGAGTATCTGGCAAAAATGAAAAACTTGCCCAACCACCACAGCGCGGGGCCCAATGCAGCTGCATCGGTTGCATCCGCTTAAGGCCTACCCTGTCACCAAATGACCAGGTAAACAGAAATTACATGGTAGGCTAGATGGGTATATATGTTGGGGTCAACAAGGGGAGATTGAAAGGACCCATCCACCACCTGGTAAGAGGATATCAATAGAGATTTTGGTAGGGGTGGGGCTGTAGGGATGATGCGCAGTAGCATTGAAAATATTTGTAGCTTTTACAAAGAGCAGAAATGTACAAGAAAAATATTTATCGTCTTTATAACGTTAAGCATCTTGAAAAAGACGTCAAATGTAAACACACCTCTTATAAAATGCATTACCAATGCGATTTAGCATTTTGTGCACTCTAACTGACAGCTCTGATAAAACCCAATTGATGTATTAGAGTCATTAATCTTGCTTTCAAAAATCTGTATTTATTAAACTTTACTTTTGCATCGACCCGATGACTTCATTGATTTCACACTAAACTGTCCTCCCCACATTTTACAACAAAATTGCGCCCATTATTTGAATAGGGTTGTAGGACTGACGATGCGTAGTGTTACGTGAAATCGATTTCCAATTAAAAATTTGCTGATTGGTTCAAACTCTTCACCTGTGATGGAGACTTGTCACTTGAATACATTTGAAGATAGTAAGAAAAAGGTTTCTAACCGACTGTTTCAACAATTGAACGTTGAAACAAGAAAGACTTTAAAGATGTGATTTATTTCCCTTGTGCGATATAATATGTGCTAGGTATTATGCTGTATTGATGGTGTCACTTTATAAACTGTATTTTACGTGTATTCTGAGTCTATTAACAGCTTTCCAGGTAGGAACAGATAGCAGAAGTCCAATATGAGACTATGTCGAAAAAGCCCTAGTCGGAGATTGAAAACTGAAATGGAAACACTGGAAACTTATTCCTTGTTTATTTCTTACATACAGGATGAGATTTTCAAAATGAAAAGTATGGCTGAACTTTAAACAAAGTGATAAAACCAGTCACACTGGAAAATATAAAAATTTCTTCTACGTATAAAATAATTTACTCTCCTAGTGGCCAAAATGTTTGTCTTATATCCTATCTATCATGTGCATTTGATATGTCAAAAAACGTGAAGCGAAACACTAACGCCAGTATAACATAAATACAAAAAATAATTATTTAACCAAATGATGTTAGAGACTCTCTACTATTCATATAGCACATGAAAAGATTGCATAAAAATGTGACGCACTATTAAACGTAAGATAGAATGGAAGTTGCCGGGATAGCCTTCAACAAACATAAGGCAGAAGGCATGACTTCCAGAGAACCTCTGGATCTGAATATATCCAGCCTGAACCAGATTGGTATGCCCAGAAGGCATAACCCTCTGGCGTACACGTCCCAGACAGGTGAACTACTTCCAGACATATGGTTTCCTCAGTGACGTAATGGCCATATGATACCACATGATGTGACGACCGGAAGCCAAGAGAAGAAGGCAAATTGGTCCCACAAATACCATTTATTGGGCAGAACTTAGTTCTTAACCTGCTACTTTTAGTTAGTAGTCATATAGGGTACAAGGTCTACTGTAGGACTTTTTTGCCAGATTTGACGATTCGCAGAAGCAGGGGCGCATACTCCGGGTGTGCAAGGGTGTGCGGCGCACACCCTGTGAAACTAAACATGACGTGACATTTTATCGTGCGATGAAGGTAAAATCACAAAAAAGCTATGAAGATAATTATGTACTTTCCAGCGCGAACGTGTGCGCCATATGTATGTATTCGAATACGTTTGTGCATACTGCTTTTGCAGTTGTGAGCTGCGCTGTTCCTGTGCTGAGTGCATTTTACTCCCCTGTTGTTTCCATCTTACAAACCAGGGTGTGCGACATTCCCAGCGCACACTTTTAGGGTCTCGAAAACTCGTTTCGACAAGACATTCGCGCAGAGCTGCAGCTTATTTCTGCAGGCGTGACATGCGCTGTTCCAGTGCTGAGTGCATTTTACTCTCCTGTTGTTTCCATCTTACAAACCAGGGTGTACCACATTCCAGTCGCACACCTGCAGGCCTCGAAAATTCGTAATCGACATGACATTTGCGCAGACAGCAGCAGCCTGTTTGTGCAGGTGTGACATGCGCTGTTTCAGGTCTGAGTATATTTTAGTCCCTTGCTGTTTCGATCTTACAACGCTGGGTGTGCGCTATTCCAGGCGCACACTTGGGCTCGACGGCTGGTATTTAATATGTCAAATGACGTCAAATAATTTACGATGTGAAATGGACTTTCACGCAGAAGCAAATTCTCAGACAAAATGAAAAATTTAACTTGCGTTCAACGAATACAGTTTCTGCATAACATGTGCAAAATATAGGGACCCTTTTTTGATATAACGTGAACAAACATAGGGGCAAGGGGCTCATATTGGAATTTGAAGGACCGAGGCAAACTCTCAGAAATGGGCCCCAAAACATGGCCATTGCGGAAGGTAGATGTGTTGCTCTTGAGTGGTTCATAACCACAAGCTTTGCAAAACAAAATGTGAAAACTCCCAAGGGGGATAGCATCTCTGAAAAAGGGGACCCGAAGCGAACGCCTCTCCAATATCCACCCCTGGCCAGTGCCCCTTTTCAAGACCACATATTGTCTTAAAAAGGTGATGTTTTGGGGCCACTTTCTGAGAATTTGCTTCTAATATCCGCCCCTGATGCTGCATAGAATTCTAATGCCTACAACATATTAACCCTGTAGCTTGTAGAAACCCGTTACAATGGCTATGAACAAGGCGCTAAAACAAGTGTGTAAATATTTTCAAGTGTGTAGACGACCAGACCTGTTTGCTCCACTGTGCATTGATCGAGATCCGTGTTTTCTTGGTGGTGCTTTTAAAACCCCTTTGTATGGATTAAACAAGCATAAATGACACGAGAGATCGATTTCGGCATGATAGTTGAACGTGTAAATTCATTTTAACAATCCTCTAAAAGGCATGATTTGAAAATGTAACAGAGGATATAATTTTTCTCATCATTTGATAAGAATTCCTTTTTTAAAAGTATTTTTTTCTTTAAAACTTGTTCGTTTCTACAGAAAAAGTAGGAAAAATGAGTGGAAATAGTGTGGTAGGAAGATCCCTTTCAACGGACAAGCTAGCCACTCATCTCACTGATGGTATTACTGACAATCATGGGATAACTCTTTTAGCGGATGTTGATTTAAAAACAGACGGTAATACTTGTACGTTGAAAAATTCTGCAGAAAACGTGAATCAAAGAGACCCAAGGATAGCCCTGCACGAACTTGGAAAAGTTATTTTAAAGGGAGATATAAAAATCCCAATGGAACAACCACTGATATTGAAGAAAGATACGAATAAATCGATTAACAGAGGATTGAAGGTTTTCTTACCTTGCAATAATGAAATCAAAAGAGAATCTACCGATACTAAGTTGTGGTATGAAATTTATGCACCTCAATCGTATAGAATCAGTTCTTCCAACAGAACGTTTTATTTGCGAATCAACGAAATAAAAGTTTTTGGAAAAGGATACATTCTTTTTTTTCATAAATTACCAGGAAGATTCAGAAACACAAACAGAAAGGCTATTGTACTAGACTCAAAATTACGTTTGCCCATTCCGTATGAATTTCATCGAGAAATCATGGCAAACCAATTTTTGGGAAATTTGAAAATTATACCAGCACGATATTCTGCTGTAGAGTCATATGATATTATGGTGGATTATTCAAAAAAATCAGATACACTTGGGATTTATACTTGCAGAGTCAATGAAATTGCCAACACGACCTCGTGAGCTTTCACAAATCCTTTGTGACAAAGCAACCAGTAAATAATGTCCCTTGTGTAAAACTTTCCTCTTAAATATGTTATAGCTTCTGTGTTATATTCTACGCAATTCTGCATGATTTATTGACTGTGTGAACCATTATTTCGTTACAAAAACCACTACACACAAATTACGCCGCCATATCTTGTGAAAATGATTGACGATATTGCGCCGTTATGCGGGATTACAACTATATGATCATCACATCACGCCCGTAGCCACGGGGGGCATTGCCCCCCAAATTGTGTTGTGCCTAGGAAAATTTGTTTCAAACATCTAATAATGACAAAAATCTTGCCCTCCCGTAAAAATGCATTTTGCCTACCAAACCTTAAAACCTGGCTACGGGTCTGCATTACATATGATGCTAACAGGAATTACTCTTACGGAAATATTCTTTATTGAAGGTATCTTTGTATTGTTGCAACCGCTCCGCTGGCGTTGCGTTCAATGTGCGATTCACCACGAACGGGATGTGTGCGAAGAATAACACCCATATATTCGTGGCACGAACAACCAACAACAGAGTGATCGCGGCGTGTGATCTCCACTGTTGCTTGCTGCCACAGTGTGAAGCTTTGCGCACTTGCCGCTCGGGCTTTCCGATCGCAACAGTATCAGAGTATGTAATGGATTTATGATCAGAACATTTATTGTTATTAAATAATTGTGGAGAGACAATTTTCTTTCGGTTTTGTGTTGTCTATTATTTTTCAGATAGTGGCATTTGCATTCTGGGATAGTACTCGTCACTTCTTGCTACATGCAAGAATATACTGACTTCACTTCAGTTTATCCTGGAATGATCTACGCCCACGCACAGTACATCCGATAGATACTTGCTTTCTTCTCCGAACTCCTGCAATATACTATTCATAAGGAGACTCATCTGCTCTCCGAATAATCACAAGGATGATACAAACTCTTCAGGACGAAATCAAGATTCTCAACCTAACTGGATGAGGAGGAATGTTGGGACCCGATTTTGACCCCAACATTATTCATGTTTGGACTCACACCTCAAATTGTGCTGCAATATTCAAACACAAAAACAAATACCAGGAAAACACAGAAGTATTGCAGAAACGAAGCCGAACTATAACAAATCTATAGACTTGGGTGGTCTAGTGTCTGATCCTTGGGCGTCGGAAGGATTTTCTCTAGGGGGGCACAAACGTGGCAAAATTTTATTTTAACCACTCGAAACTAAAAAAAAACAACCCTTTTTGCTAAAAATGTTATGAGAAAATGTCAAATTTCAAAATCCAGGAGGATCATGCCCCTTTCTGACGCCCATGGTCAGACTGGAAAGAGAATTTACGGTAATGGTGGAATTCGATGTTGGAGTCGAGTAACTCGTGTGAACGACCCAGACTTGAAATATTTGAGAACTGATAAGAAACAGAATGGTTTTAAAAATTATAAAATGTATATGTGTTTAGTATACGCTTCCTGATTGAGCTATAATGTGTTTTCGTGTCTTCACTCACTTGTTAATGCGTATTTACTCAGAATGTGTACTTTGATTCCTTTGCAACAGCAATCCATTGCAGAAACGACTAATTAGTGATCTCAGGCGATGTTGAGCACTTTTTTGCATGACTTTTATTATTCAAAGATTTACCAGAGCCACGCCCACTGTGAAACGCATTTGGGTATTTTCCCAGTTGAAAATTTTGATAAAAACATTTATTGATTAACGTCTGCGACAGGAGACTTGCCGTTGGACCAATGAAAACATGTGACCAAACCCACCTTAAAATTCATATCAAAATTAATCACCACATTTCTGGTCCAATATTGCAAGTTTGGCTTTATCGACGCCAAATTTACAAATTTTGGCCTTTTTTAAACTCTTGGATAAGGCCAAACCAAATTTGCCTTTTTTGACCAATTAAACTTTTATAACGGTTTGGTAGATTTAAAGATGATTTTGGCAGATTTCTGGACACAGAATGCTACATTTTTAAGAAATGTAGCAACCACTAAACCACATTTAATATAAATTTTAGTTTTGCCCGTTCATGCTTCTAGTTTTTCTGTTTCACGTTAATCCTTAGCAAGGCCAACATTTTCGAGACGTTTGTTGAGTGAGCTTTTTTCTGTATATGTAGGCTATATATTGTTTTTTAAAGTGTAGTGTAACACGTATGGATGTTTAAAAGTGTCGTTGTGTATTATTTATCTTGTGTTTGGCTTTTTTGGTTTCTGTCTGGACTTTTAAGGGTTGATGTGGCTGTTTTTACTCAAGACAACCTGGCTATCCTGTTCTGGGTTCTGATCCGACGATTACGAAACAAAGGTTCTCAGCATAACTTAAATGGCCTAAAAATATTTTTTGGCTAAAACCGCATTGTTCTGCCAAATTATCACGTTATAAATGATATCCTACCGAAATGCTGTCCAATTTTTCTGCGACTCTACCAACCCGTAGCAATGTTTTAAGGTTCGGGGGGCAAAACACATTCTTAAGGGTTTGTTATATGTTTAAATCAAACTTTTTTGACAACAACTAAATTTTGGGGGCAATGCCGACGAATGCCCTCCGTGGCTACGGGTTTGGATTCTACCTGGCCAGGGGCGGGGCGATCGCCCCCCACCCCTAATATCTACAGAAGTAACTCTTTTCACCATGATTTTGGACAATTCGGAAAACAGCATTCGCGATATCAGGCCATTTTGCCGTTCATTGTTTTGTCACAGCGGTGTTATGAAGGACACTTCATCTCTCTTACAGTAGCGAACCCGTAATGAGACTTGACTGCCAAATATTACCGAAATTGCCCCCTCCCCCTAAACGTACTGACTGGATCCGCCCCTGTACCTGGCAAAGCTCCCTCGTTTTTCATTGCTAACTTCGTGTCTAAACCCATGGCATATTATCCGTTGATGATTTAATGCTATCGTTCGCGCTTCGTGTAATCAGGTCAAATGGAATGCGCAACGACCGAAGTTAACTGCACAATGCACTGTCAGTGGAAGTTATACTCCGGTGTGGGGTGTTTTTAAAGTTACCGAAGGTTCGCACTCCTCACTTTTCATACCTTGTTATTTTTTAAACATGGTAATGCTGCACTAAACAGCACTAATACCGTAACACTCCACGACTAACTGTAAAAATAAAGAACACAAAATATATAAGCAGGATTTCTGTGATCGAATTTTTTTTTCACGCTATCAAGTCCACCAACCTCATTAGAGCAAAAGGTGTTAAAGAAACCAACGAACAATAATTAGAAAATTACGCAAAATGATTACGAAAGAATTAAAAGCGGAAGAGCATGCATGCACCAGATGGCGTACAGCAACAATGTATGAACAGATTTGTTGAAAAGCAAATTGAAAAGGCAAAGGAATACCATTTTGAACTACTACTTGCACTCCCGTTTTTCATTTAGGTTTGAATAAAACAGCGGCAAAGTACGAGACATTCCACTTACGTCACGGTTACTACGTCATGGTTACTACCGTGATCATGATCAGTTTGGTAAAATACCTGACGTTCCAGAGATCTGCCTTTTGATTAAAAACACCAATACATTGTTGACTTGGAGCTAAGACGTAATCTCGCCAGTGCGTTTGAATGCACCGTACTTTACATAATTAATACTTCAATCTTGGTTTTTATTACTTGAAGAAGTTGCATAATCTAAAACTATGTTTTTCGCTGAGACATTTCGGCCATTGTCTCATAGTGGCATTAAAACTCGCCGTAACAGTGTTCACTGGCGCAAGGGTGGCCAAACTACGGCCCGCACGACCAGTTTAATCCGGTCCACCAAATACTTTACACATTTTTTAAAATCATTGCGCTATAATATATTGCAACAACCTATTTTGCATTGATTACGTAAATCGCTCTGTATTCGGTCCTCCAGTGGCCAGGCAGTCGCGAATTCGGCCCTCGGGTCAAAAAGTCAAAAAGTTTGGCCACCCCTGCACTAGTCTACATTTTCAGACATTATGACTGAATCGACTTAATTTATTTCGGTCATTTAAAAAAAATTCGTTCTATGGCCGAAGAATTCCAGGCCTGAAGTGCAGTTATGTTGATTTCTTAACAGGCGCGCAAGTGAGGTCGAAGAAATCAGCCCACAACAAATTCTTGCTTGAGCCAGCACTCTGTAAAGAATCGCTGACTGTTTCGGAGTTTATTTTTTTCGCAACACACAGCAAGCCCACCGTGATTTCTGTGCGCTGTACGTCGTGCTATCGCCATTCGGACAAACTTCGCACGTCATAACGGCGGAGCGCTTGAACATTGCCGTTAAATGTTTTAGAGTAAAATTCGCTATGAAACCACGCCCAAACACAAAAAGGCGAAGAATTGAGCAAGTCTGTGCAAATAGACGAGGTTTATTTCATGCCACTTGTTTTTTGCTTCTACTTAGCTTTTCGTCACAAGTAGATGCTTGCAAACAGCTTCTACTGGAGTTGCACGCTTGCACAACATTAGCTTTTCACGAGATGAAGGCAGCATGGTCACTCAGACGCGTTGGAGCCACGCAAAGATTTCACACCGGCCGACCAGATGACGCTTGTGCAACAAAGCAGTAAATGAAATTTTGACACTTGGGTTTTCTACGGGAGAAGTGCAGTAGTAGCAATTATTTCGGTGGTATGTGTGACATCAGGCGTTTTTTTCGTAGCAGAAACGGGTGCTGTCAGTCAGTCCAAAATTTTGCGGGGGCCAAAAAATTTTGGGAGGGAAATGTTGGGACGCCGCTTCTTAAAGCACAAAATGAATAGATCTGCTAAAAACTGGGGGGCATTCCCCCCTGGCTACACCTATGCTACCA
>JGI24022J15233_10007118_pt1 | contig 12275 bp, 8 predicted proteins | sample Ectturendosymbi2_FD_15233 | JGI IMG/M metagenome (IMG submission 15233)
GATTGCCGGTGTTGTCGGTGATGGTGTTCTTGCTGCATGTGGGAAGACTGCCGTTGGCCATAAGCCGGATCGTAAGCCGTAACCGGATTCTGTGTGAAGCCACCTTTACAACCAAACTGATTGTCAGTAGTGGCAAAAAGTGGTGAAATGCAGGATAAAATCAACGCCCATATAGCTTGGAGATAATTGTTGCAAGAGAAACAGGTCTGTAATTGCCAGCATCACTTACGTCACCATTTTTATTTTTTCATTTATGTACTATAACAATTGTCGTGCGTTGTTGAGGAATTTTTACATCCATTAAACACGCATTGAGAAGAGTTCTGAAATAAAAACACACACAGGAATTAGCAGAGATGATATGCTCATCCAAAATTTTATATTTTCCAGTAGCAGCTTTAAGGTGGAGTTTGTGGATTAGAATTGCAAGCTTGTCGTTGTTGCGGATTAGATTATTATTCATACCATTAACATTTTCATGTTTTTTTAGAGATTTTGTTTATATAGGTGTCAATATTGCTGTTTTTTGATAAATTCGATAATAGGTTACTTCAAAGCGTTATTTCTACGTCGCTGCGATGGTTGTATTTCCTGTTCCACCACACACCGTGGTGGGAGCATGTCAAGTTGACTTGTTTTTGAAATTGAAGTAGCTTTTATTAGCGTGTTGCCCATTTGTTTGCCAGTAGCTTTTATTTGGATTTGCTGTGGCTTTTGTTTCAGCTCTGTCCACATTTTATTTTTGTGTTGCTCACTGATTGCTTTTTGTTTTTGTGTTGGCCGCTGATGACGTAACGTTCGTGAATTTTTATTGATGTTTACTAAAACAACCTACACATCTTCCAAGTGGCACCGTTTGCACTTGCCTTTTCATGTCTGTCCATGTTGTTTCAGCAAAGATAATGGCCTGGAAAATAGGCTCGTCAACTGCCTGCTGTTTGAAGTTGTGCGCCTTGCAGATTTTATTGGCCGCTTGATTTTTGACCGGCTTGATTTGTTTGTTATTACAAGAAGAGTTTGCCGGCGTAATGCACGCCGCTCATAGTCCGTGACAGGCGAAGAGATCACGTCGGGCACGTTGCGGACATTGTTATAATATTTAGAGACAAGATGCGAGTCGCGCGGGTGCTACTGCAAAACACTGGGCCGAGATTTCACATCGAGAAGTGCTCCTGCTGCTGGCATAGGGCCAGGGGGGCCCAAAGGGGCCATACCCTCCGAATTTTTGGAATATATAGTCATTTTGTGCTTTGAGAGGCGGTATCCCAAACAAAATAGTGTTTTTCGCCTAAAATCAAACATTTTGCCCCTCCTCAATTTTTTAGCCCCCCCAAATATTTGTGCTGGCTACGCTACTGGCTGGTGGTGTTTCACCAGTCTTTCGCCAGCAACGAATCTTACGAAAGAAACAACTCTGCACCTCGTCTCAATCGCTGCTCGAGTCAGTGACGTAGCAGACACAGAGACTCGGGCGTATCTTGATTGTCGGTCTTGAAGTTACAAGTGCTTTTTTCGTTTCGGCTAAACGCTTTCGACTTGAAAATTTTTTGCAACCATGGGCGTCAGAAGGGGAGGGGCAAGAGGGTTAATGCCCCTAGATTTTGAAATTTGACATTTTTCTATTAAATTTTTAGCGAAAAAAGGTTGCTTTCTCAGTGTCGAATTGGCAAACTAAAATTTCACTATTGTTGACCCCCTTAGACAGTTCTTCGACGCCCATGTATTTTAACACCTGCGATAATTTCAACGAGGTTTGTCAAACCCTGCTCAGGGGGGTCTCAAACAAGAAAGACCGTGCCTCGGCCACCGATCTATCAGCTTGTGGTTGGTTAAAACGACAAAACTAGATCACAAAATATTCAAGACGCCCGTACGTTCATTGGTCGCGAACAAGGGTTCAACCGCAGCTTCGTTTGAAGTGTTGCTGCTGAAAACACAATGCTTGTCAGCCACAGCTGTGCCTTTAACGGCTACTAAATGCACAAAATTGTCGTCTGAAACTTCAGATTTACACTTTAGTGAATTCCATAGAAAAACGTTCCGTTTCGTGCAAAGACAAGATTGATGTTTCTGTAAAAACGCGCATGCGTTCGTCATCAACGACAAAACGTATTATTATAGATCTTTCACAATAATTGCGATGAAACAACAAATACAGGATCTTCGTGTGGTTTGTTGCTTTTTGTGCGAATTTACAATTTTCAGCGAATACTCTATTGGTTTTAAAGGCAGTCCAGGTGGCTTCCTCTCATTGGCAGAAGACCACTGCTGGGTAACCGGGCTGTTGATCAACCTGTCGCTGTAAAAACCGCGTCGGATGAGACCAGTTTCCTGCTGTTGTGACTTGCCAGTAACTAGACAAAAAACAGCAAGCTTGCCAGTAACTAGACAATAATTCCAAACCTTGATGCACGAAATGAATACTGCAGTTTTCCAAACTGGCCAAATTGCCTCCCTGCCGAGCAATTAAATAAAGGTCATGGTATGAGGCTAATCCCATGTCATGCCGAACTGACTTCCCTGAAGACCGCTGTGACGTGAAACCACGCGTATAAAACCGTTGTAAGATGCTATCGCTGCTGTGGACTCGTAAAACCGACAGAAATGCAAAGCATACTTACGGCCAATAGGTCGACGCTTCAGGCTGCACTGACGGTGACTGCATGCACCAGCACGACTTTGCGTAGAATAGAGCTAATCGTTTTTCTCTTTAGATGTTTATGTTTCCAGCTCACTATATGAATATTGTGAGACTGAAACGGAAAATGTTCGTAGCTAGTCGGGTTGGTGAAGTTGAGGTGACCAAACGTCTTTATATAGGAAGAGAAATTCTTCGTTAGCTTTTTGCCCTCTGTAACGCTAAGCACAACATTGGATTGTTCTTATAGAACTGAACTACTGAGACATAGTTTAAAAATAGTTACTCAAATTATCTACTGATGCTTTACAAAATTTGTGACCATGGGAAAGCTACATTGCTTGGACATTTTTGCTTATACGGGTTAGGCCTAAAAGGAGCCTACATTGCTATAGATTCCTCGCAGAAAGTATAAACGTTAAATGGCTTTTCGTGTGGCTCGTATAACGACTTAGACAAGTTTAGCCAATTGGTTCGCGAATCGACAGCCTTATTCAAATTGAAGTTGGAGCTTGGAAGAATGACAGATGTAACCAAACGCACTGTTCCGCAATGACTAAGACAAGGGCGAGCGCAAACACGTTGGGGTTGAGTGACGTTTGCAATCTGTTGTTTCACAGGTCCAAACATTTATTGAACGGGCTTAATGCTACTGAGGACCTACGGGTTTGTTTGACGAGAATCATTAATTTTTGCTGCAACTGTGTCAGTATGTGCAGATGCGAGCCAGGACAAGGCCTCCTCGGGCCTTGGCCAAGCGCGAAACACAACTTCACCGTAATACTTATCGGTATATTTATCTCTTCGCAGTTGTGTTGAAAGGTGGTCATGGTTTTTATGTACATAAAGCGTGCATTTGCCAGTTTTACCGTTCATCACAGTTTTTACTTACGCGTATGCAGCAGCCAATTTAATTTTGGCTTCAACAGACCAGTGATGCCATGATACTCGGAGCAAAACGAAAACGGTTACGCTATCCGAAACAAAACAAGGCACGGCTCACGCTGAAGCATTTTTTCAACTGAAGGGGCGGAAACCTGAAAAGCAATGGGAAAAAAACATCATATGCTTGTTACGCAGAACCATAGGGCAGTTGCTATTTTAAAATTAACAGCACATATTTAAATAAAGTGTTTGATCTGATCATTTGCTGGCACGATTCGCGGAATGAAATTCTTAAAAACCGCTAATCATGTGGGGGTTTTCGAATAATTTTCGCTTTTTACGGTTATTAAATCTGGTTTGGAGCTTCTTAGAATGTGGCAATGAAACCACACGTTATTCTCCGGTGCATATTTTCTCAGTGGTCCACTCTTCACGGCATGTGGAAAGTCCTGCTGGATTTAGTGTCGAAAGTGCATCAATCAGTCTCATGCGGTCGAATCGAATAGAATTTCTGTTGACTGAACCTCCCTTGCTCAAAGAATGCTATTTGCAGCCGCTGTGACGCATGTGCAAGATAAGCTCTTATCTGAATAGATATTGATTGTGTAAAAGACCTGTACAATTTAACGCCCTTCTGACAAGTGCTTGCTGAAGGTGCCTACGGCGCGGTCTGCCTGTTGACAGTTAATCAAAAAGAGGCAGGAGATTGGTTGTTGTCAGCGCCTTGAGTCATCACTCACGAGCACTTCATTTTGGAGCTTGGCCGCTGCCTCGCGGAAGACGTTTTTGCGTGGATTTTTTTTCTTGCAGTCATTCTCTAATGGGTTTCGGAAGGAATATCGCTTCGGAGAAAGACGTGCTGTTGAGAGAGCATAGTGCGTAGTGGTTAGCTTTGCTATTTATAGCTGCAGACGAATTGGATTCAAGCTGCGTCTTCTCTCGGCGCAAATACGGTTTTATCCACAGTGTAGTAAGACAGAGCAGGAGACCGAGAAAGAAGTGATTCAAATTCAGGAATCGCTCAAAGTGCATTTGTAGCTGATGTGGTCTTGCTGAACGCCCCAGCCTTTTTTCAACCAGCTGCCTAACATGTAACTCAAGTGCAGATTTTATAAGTAGCTGTTTATTTACGTTGGTGCATTTGTGAATTGAAAGAATGGAATTTCATTAGCTCATTTCTAAAATACCGCTGAGACAAGATTTGAAGATTCGGATGAGCAATTAGCAATCTTCGCTCGACGAATTTCGAACCGACAGAAGTAACCATTTTAAGTGAAGCAGCATTAGTGGAGCAGCTGGTTTGTAAAATATGGGCAAAGTAACTTTCCTTAATGTTAACATCGTGCTACCAGCAATCTGTTGCTGGAAGTGGATTGCGAAATCTGTTCTGTAGGAATCGCGTCGGAACAGCACTCGTGTGTTCTGAGGGTTGACTACAGATTCGCCAGCGATAATAATTTTGGCAAACTGTTGCTCCCGCTATACTCTCTGATATAGAACAGCATTTTCCAAGCTGTGTTGACTGAAAGGTGCAATCTGCAATGACTGCAATGCTTCGGTCGTTTAAAGAATCGCTGTCTTTTTGCGGATCTCAGCAAGTCTTTTTTCAGGTGTTCCTATAATGTAGGAACGAGCAACTTCCCACTTCACTCGTCCTTGTTTCATCGTTGCCGTAACCTGCGTTCGCTTGACAGATCGACGCGACTATAACCCGCTTGGCGTCCAGTTATTTCTGCCAGGCCATGATAGCTTCGCGGCGTCTTGGTTGTTGACGCATCGAAATAGATTCAGCTTTTTCAGTTTGGGCGGCGTCGTCGTTTTTTGTGCTGAACGAATGAGTGGTTATTTAGGATTCGGGTCGCTTGCGTGACGGCAATCAACGCGGTCGATCCGTAAATCGCAAAGAATACAGAGTGCCTTACCTATGTTCTCCACAGAGTAGGCTGTATCCTTTTCAAGTGCCACTGTTCAATTCAACGTTAAGGAGAAGTGCCAGTTTAAGGCAGCCTGAGACTTTACGGTTGCAATTTTGCGCCGGCTTTCCTTCACCACCAGCCTGATCAGCGTAGAAAGCGACCCTGTAACGCAGTTCGTTGCATCTTTGCATCTCAACTTTCAGGCAGTTGAACCAAGAGCAATGTTTATCAAACTTAGTAGCTGGATGATATTGAAAAGGGCACATGCAAGTGCTAGAACATAGGCGGACTGGTTAAATCAGGGGTCTCAAACACACGGGCCGAGAATTTTGTGCGGCCCGCGATGCTTGGTAATTTTCAAATAAGTTACTTAATTTTATTTACCGGTGTTTAGAAGTGCTCGGCCAGGGAGTGAACAAGTTACTTTTAAACGAACGTAGACACAGCTATAAATGATTTGTGTATAACTCACGATACCTTTCACAGGAAATATAATGTGAAAGCTGTTTCCAGTAAGTTTCAGGTACCGCTATTGTGTGTGTCAGCGTCGTAATGCGGCCCTAGGGTTACTTTCATACGTCCTCAGCAATTTGAGTTTGATATCCCTGGATCAGAACCGCATTCGGTGATAAAGCTGTGAAAAAGTGTAATCGACTAAATAAAATCATTGTACAGGTTATACTGAGACCGCGACCCTGAATTCTAAGAAACGCAATTATTTCATTGCGGTTGTTTTTCGAAAATTTAACGCGTTTTTATAGCGAGAGTTTGCAGAAGATTTTGTGCGACGAATACAGTTATTCTGTAGATGTTCTTAACCTACCGCTTGTTTTAACGTAAATCGCGAATCCATTGGCGATCTCCATCGCGGTGTAAGATGCAAATGTGGGGATCTCCAGGCTTGTGTTGTCCAGTCCAGGTACAGCCACAACGTCATTCTGAGAAGTGTTTCATTTTAATGTGCTTCTGCCAACGCGCAGCACGTTTCGACATAAGGTAGCAAGGACCACGTGTGCTTGCCTGCTTTGTTGGTGTATGGAAGTTGAATAGACACGTTTAAACTAAGGTAGGGTTGCAGAAATTGCGAAAAAACACGCGTATTGTGGCTGGCAGTGAAGAAACGCAAGCTTCTTTGGTGGTTGAACCTTTTATTTTGCAAAAAAGGGTGACAGCAATAGCAAATTCATGTCGATGAATGTTGAGTTTATTGGCCCAAACGTTAGACAATTGTATGCAGAAAAACCTGTTAAACAAGTTGTCTCGTCGGGCGCCCCTCGGTAGTTTCAAATGTTTAAAGTAACGGCCGAATATTGGGAACTTAATAGGGTTATATTTTTTGAAGTGGTTGCGGTCTGCTGGTTGAGCAGCATAGTTGCGCAGGAGTGCTGGGTTGCAACCGGTATCTATCGTGGTTTGCCCGGTTCCGCAAGGAGCTGAGCATGACAGAAACAAAGCTAAAATGAAACTCTGCCCGGGTTTCCATAACCTTTTCGCATCCAAGCAGACTATTGTTTGCTCTGAACTATTAATAAAAATGCACATTTTTATTAATAGTACATTTTTATTAATAGTCCGCGTTTGCGAGTTGAGCATTACAATGCAAATTCGAGAACGTGCGATTCGCGGATCAGATCCGGGTTTTGTTGCCCTGTACCCAATATATCTTGAAGCCTGGAAAATAAGAAATCGTGTACACGTTAAACGTGAGAGTACGCCATCACTTCGCTATTGAGCGCTTATAAGCAGAAAGGCCGGCTTATGGCTTGCAAAGATCTTAGCCTTTTAAACGTATATATCCCTTGGATTTGTGGAACAACCCTAGGAGATGCCCTACTAGTTGAGGGCTCGATCTGGTTGTTGCAGGAGCGCGGGTCAGTCTCCCAAGTAAGCGACCTGACGTCTTGAAGTTGCTAAGCCAGAGCCACGCAGTATAAAGACTCTCACCCACTTTGTCCGTTAAATACTACCCAGAAGCACACTAATCGGATTACTTTCATTGACTGTAAACAAACTCACCAATACACTTGACTGTGAAACCAGCAACGGAGCGTAATACGTTTCAGTATAAAATATCGTTGACCAATAGCGTTGAGCATTCACAGGAATGACCGGAAACCTTGACCAATCACAGTGATGCAGGGTAGCTACAGTAGTTCCACACATCAGCTGTTGTGCTGTTCATGAACTAAACAAGTACGCTGCATCGAATCACATAGGAATTGCCTGAAGACGCTCGTTCAAAATGCACAAATCCCCAAAGCATATATGCATGTGGGCGTAGGTAGGGGGGACAGGGGTCCTTGGATTGGACCCACTGGATTTTGAAATTTGACATTTTCCAGTTAATTAAAGTTGTAGCAAAAAATGGTTGTTTTCTTAGTTTTGAGTGGATAAAATAAAATTGATCCACTTTTGCCCTCCACCGCCGGAAAAATCTTTCTAGATACCCTTTGGATACATCGACTATTGTCCCCCGGGAAAAATCCTTCCAACACATGTAATTGCATCGGCTGTATAAGAATGTCCCCTCCAAGAAAGAGGCGTGGATAGGTTCACGAGAGCTGACATGCAAAGCATGTGTGGCATTTCGCGTTATTATCAACAACATTTGCTGAAGTTGCTCCGTAAGAACTTTTCCGGAAATATGCATTTTTGACAACACCTCAGCAGCCTCGGCACTATTAGCTATATAATCGTGGTTTATGACGTAACACTGCCCCTGATGTTCCCGACGAAAGCTGCGCAATGGGATCTCTATCGACAACAAATCACAGAAGAAGAATTGTAACCGTGAGGTGGTGTTGCAACCTCTCCGGTGGTGTTGCGTTGATTGTGTGATTCACCACGAACGGGATGTGCGCGAAGAAAAAAAATATATGTGTGGCGCGAGCAAGCAATAATAGAGTGATCTTGTCGGGTGATCTCTACTGTTGCTTGCTGCCACGGTGCGAAGCTTTGCGCACATCCCGCTCGGGATTTCCGATCGCAACACTGACATTAGATGAAGTTTTCAATCGCGGACCCCGACACGACAAGCGATTCTCGCGTCGCTTTGTCGACCTTGTTGCATGTTTGCGTTTATTTGTTCTCATTGAAGTTAGAACTCCTTTTGTGACGTACTGCGGCTGTCATAACAACTTACAACGTGACTAATGTATATTCGAATGGGAAAGTGACTTGTTGTTAAAGCATTTTACAAATTTTAACTACAAGGCGATGTTTAGAGATCGGATTTATTTGAAAGGACTCGGAACGATAACCAACTAAAACCATTACAGCCATTGATTCCTCGATTATTTGTACCTCGTTCAACAGGCGTTCGATTATACGGTCGCCTTCCATGTTTGTGAGATTTCGCGAGTTAGACCTAAAATTGATTTAATTTTAATAGGTCCACCGTTGCAACTGATGTTGAACTTCTAATCAGCTTTTTAACCATTGATGTGTTTCTCTTTGAATAAGATTCTACTTGAAATAAGGATTGATGTGTAATTGACGCGATATCGACTTTGTAGTGATACACATTGTGAGCAGATTCAGCTGCTTTGTCCTTGCGATACTTTGTCACTTGAATGTTGATCCTGGTAGAGTCATGAAAGTACAGCATGGCGGGCAGATTCATTGAAAGCCCAGCTTGACTCATCGATTTGGTATCTTTTTGTTTGTTGCTGTTTTTGACGTAATGTACAAAATTTCACATCAGTTTTTTTGCTTATCGGAGATACTGTCCCAATTAGACCCTGATAATCAAGGAAGCACTACAACGAAAGTTGACATGCGATTTGCAACCAATAGTAACAGCTGCAAATAGTGGGAGGTGCTGTTCCTGCACCAGGTTTTCTCCAATGAGGCAGTTTACTGTCCTCGCGGTGCTAAGAACTGTCCGACCAACGATTCACGATTGTTTGGAAAGCGGGAATTACATTTATATCCTTTACTACAAAATAGTTTTTTTAAGTAAAACAAAATACCAATGTTGTTTGTTTCGATGCTACTAACAATGTTCTATGTTTTGATGGATGTATTTTGTTATCCTTACGGGCATCACATTTTCCGTTACCAGTGCGCGGTAGCGAAAACAGAAAATCCCTAAATCAGTACTTCCCAACTTTATCCCCCCACGAACCGAACCCCTGTGTATATCTCCACGAACCCCTAACTCAGGGGTCGGCAACCTGCGGCTCTTCAGCGCCTCTGGAAGTAGCTCTCTGCATTTGACAAAGCTCGAAATCTAAATTTGCATTTGATTATGATTACTATTTATCTTGTGTCCATCTGAAGTCGCATGAAAAATAAAACGGTATCAATGCTTAGCGGTTCTTCACCGGTCATATCAGCTGGAAAATGAAGCAAACTGGCTGTTTTGCTAAAGTTGCCGACCCCCCTGCTCTTAGCTCGTCAGAAAATGATCTTTGTGAAAGATCAAAGTCCTAAATGTAATGTTGTAATGATACCAACAGATAAAGAAATCAATTTTGAGAATGCTTGCTAGATCTGAACTTGAGCAGGAAGATGGCTTTTTACAAATTCCTGCGATGAAACACTTGGATTTAAAAAGTCCACTTACCACATTTGCAATTGGTTACTCACAATCTTACATGGAAATGGATAAATTCACTTGTTCCATATGAACTGCTTTGTCCAGAGCCTGGAGAAGCTAAATAAAGAGGTCAACTAAAGTAACACACACTGGTAAACACGCCACGAACCCCCCTGGGATCGACGCCACTCTTTTCTAGGAGGCCTTGCTGGGATGGGCTCATGCACCACCAAGGGGCTCACGACTCAGGTTGAAGAACCCCTGCAGCGAGCGGAGTTCGATGAGATGCTTCGTCGCGTGCTTCCAGCAATTGTGGTGGACAAAGCTAGAGAGCATAGTATAAATCATCGCCAGTTATGTTGCGTGAAGGCAACAACACTGTCGACGGGCTACCGTTTGGCAGTGTCTTTTATTGAATTATCGTTTTTCTAATAGGGGCTGCAGTGATTTGGAATTTATAGTGAATATCAAAACGGACAATGACTGAGATGAAAAGTGCACAACTTTCAATGGATGCGAGAAACGAACAATACGTTTAATGACGGGTTGTGGCGAACCTACACATGGTGCCCGGAGGCCAATCGCGGCAAATCACATTTCGTCAATCAACTTAAATGATGCAAAGGAGTGTGCTGATAGAAACGTCCGATAATTTCTTACCGGTGCAGACGATAAATCGCTGCTAGGTTTGGTTGCTGGAGGCCATTGCTGCGAACAGTAAAGTCATTTCCATTTTTCAGCAGGGGAACATGCCGATTGCAGAAGGAGATAGACCTATGCAATGTGACTTGGCTGTGTCTTCAGAACTCATACTGCAAAAGAGAGCTGAAAACTGCCTTCCTATTGCGCCTGGGTTCTCAAGCTGGGGGGGCGTGAAATGTTCGCAAGGGGGGAGCGAGTATGACAGCAACATGTTGTTAAAGCAGGATAATGGCAAATAAATTGTTGTTCTGTTTTTTGAGTTTTATTTTGAGCATAGGTGAGGCGCGAATATCAATGACTAAACTCAAGGAGGTGCGCCTGAAAAAAAATTGAGAACCTCCGCTATAGCCCACAGGTTTGTTTCCTGCAGTGCCAGATTAATACATGTCAGTAACCTGTGTTCTTCGGCAAGTTGACAGAAAATACTGAAGCAATAATAATCAGACACGAAGGAGCGTCTTATGATGTTACGCGGTGCGATGTGTTTGCAGAACTTCTTCGTGATGAAAATTTCGTTTGATAACTTGTCTTCATGCGTCACTTCTTTGCATCAGGATTATCTGTGACACAACAATGAACGAGTGTTAGTTGATCCCCTGTCGTAAATGTTTTTTATTCGGCGATGATGGGTACTTGAATTCGAAGCAGTTTTCAACATCGACGCGCTGAAAGTTTACGTCACACAAGCCTAAAACGAACTTGCGAGAAGACAACAATAAAAATCGCTGTGTTTATCCAGATTCACGTGTTTGCCGAAACCCGTTCGTGTATGAGAATGTGAATGTTAAGATCACACAGCGCCTCACCTCTTACGTTGCAAAGGCATGGCTAAATGACTGCATGGGGTAATCACAAGAGGGGATCACAGCTGACGTAATGTGTCGTTTCACTGAAGTCGTTTTCTCACAAACATGCTTTCTGTCTTCGTATTAATACCTGCTAACAATAAAATCATTGAAAAGCAGAAATATGTTCAGGCAGGCAGGACAACGTTTCCGCTGTATAAATATGTCCACGTTTGTAACCGAGCTTGTCACCGTGTTCCTGAAGACGCATTTTTCAACGTGGTTAGAAAGTTTGACTGCAGAAGTTCAAGAAAATGATGAGTTCTTCCGTATTTCCGCTGAAAAAATACATTGCTGCTCCTGTCAATAGCCCTGGGTTTCTTCCAGTCAGTGGTATAAGCCGGCGATCATGCCGTGCAGGGACAGCCTGTTGACATGCGGGAACTGCGGCTTGATTGGTTGCCTCACTGATAAGGTCGCGTTGACGAACCGATCGATTTTCGTTCCATCCCAAGTGCCATTATGAATGACATATTGTTGCGCCGTCGACTAATAACGGCGCTTTAACGCGACGTGACACTGAATTTCGGGTTGTTGTTTCAATTCATGGAAACTATACGTTTGCAGACAGTGAACTGACCGGGTGGACGACGACCAGGCCTGTAACCACGGGAATGTTCGGGGGCAGTGTCCCCCCAAATTTTATCGCCCCCCAAATTTTGCTGTGTCCAGAAAAATGCGTTTTAAGCATATAATAAAAACAATCCTCCCCCCTAAAATATATTTCGACCCCCCAAATCACAAAACCT
>JGI24022J15233_10007121_pt1 | contig 12274 bp, 8 predicted proteins | sample Ectturendosymbi2_FD_15233 | JGI IMG/M metagenome (IMG submission 15233)
ACGACGATACAGCAGCAAACATATCACAGAAAACAGTTAATGGATCAGGCATACAACAACTCGCTCACGGCACTACTGACGAAAAGACAGCAAGTAAGGTTCTGCAAGGTCGTAAATACATGCACAGAAAGGCGAGCAGAAAAAAGCATTCAACAAACGGCATGAATATTGAGTCACGTGTTATGTAAAACGCTGTGTGAACATGTGAACGGTTTGTGCCCAGCCAGAGAGCTCAATGAGCAGTCTATTACAAAGCACTGGTTCCAGTCCGTACGTACTTGTTCATATAGTTGGGCCACTGGCCGCAACAACATCCCCTCCTTTTTAAAGAGAGGTCCGACTGGGGAACAGTGGATTGTGTGTGGCAACCTGCGTGGCATGTGGCAAGTGGTGAGCATTAACAGAGCTCGCGGCAGACACCCTTGGGCATGTGGCGCCCGGTGATGGTGCAAGGCAGACGTTATCAGAGCCTGCTGGGAACGTATAGTGTGTTCCCCTTGCGCCCGGGCGTTGTGAGGGCCTAATTCAGCTGAACAAGGCGCATTGCGATAGCGCCTGGCCCATTGCCGCCAACGCAGCCATTCGTGCTGCTCGCACCGTGACAGCAAGCAACAACAGAGATCACCCGACGAGATCACTCTGTTATTGTTCGCGCCACATACATAATGGTGTTATTCGTCACGCACATCCCGTTCGTGGTGAATCGCACAATCAACTCAACACCACCGGAGAGGTTGCGACAACAGACAAGCGAGTTTTTGATACCATAGGTTTCCAACAACTTTTGCGCAACTCCTAGACAGATTTTGGCATTTCCATTAAAATCATTAAACAAGCAACAGACGCGTCAAAAACTTACAATATATTCAACTGAACTGTAGCATCACCAAATGGAATTGTGGACGGATCGGATTTTTAATTTAATGAAACAGTCGTTATGTAACATACTGGAGCAATTTACAGACTTTACCATAGGCTCGCAATCATAAGTGGCGGAACCGGGCGGGCCTAGGCCCCCCACTTTTATTTCTGGGGGTCCTGGCCCCCACTTTTCTGCCTAAATATCGCAAATTTAAGTAATACAATTAGTATTGGGTCCAGTGATAAAATAAATCGTTCAATGAAAGAAACGTTGCAGAATTTTGGCAGTATTTTGTCGATATCATTTCTCACATAATATTTGTAATTTGGCAGTGAATTTGGCAGGATTTCGTAATTGTTTGGCAGAATACACCGTGCACAGTCTGTCACCCTGCAATGGATTGCTTACCGCATTGGTGTTGTTGAACAGTGTTGCCAGATGGTGTAATACAACACAGTTTTTCACAAAAATGGTGTCATTTCACATGCTTGTGTGCATGGGCGTTGGAACGGATTTTTCCACGAGGAGCCACTAGTGGAGTTTTCCAAAAGTTTTTCTACGGGGGGCCAATGTGGTAAAATTTGTTTTTTACCACTCGAAATTAAGAAAATAGCATTTTTTGCTGAAATTTTCAAATACCCACCGCTCTTCCGACACCTATATGCTTGTGCGTAGGAACAAGTTCGTGCTACACCATTAAACATTTGGCTAATTTCAAGCGTTTTAACACCATTCCATATAATGAAATATTACTGAATCTTATACGCAAAATGAAATATTTGACAGATCAATTTCAATTGTGTTTTTTTTGTATTGGCAACGCTAAATAGCTATATTTTATTTCTGCATTGGCAACACAACTGGCATCCTTACGGACAACTTGCTTGTTGTTACGTATGTTTTGTCTTGTCTTTGCATTCCGGTATCTAATGCAGTTGTAGAATAAGTATTCAGTCATGATGCTTTCGTGTTCAAGATAAAGAAAAGTTGTGATTTTGAATGTGTTTAACACAGGTATCAATGCTGTGTCCTTTTTGCCTGTTTTTTAAGCTGTGCTCTTGGTGTTTTTAACAGCCCAGTGGTTACTCCGACATATGGTCTCCTCGGGCTTCGGCCGTGTTTTCGATTACGATTTATGTCGGAGAAAGCAAGCTTGCTTGCTTTGTATATTTGTGCCACCACCCACGGTCCCACTTCACTAAGTTGCTAACTCAGGCTCTTCTCTTTGGGCCTTGTCACTCTTCATATATTTTCGTTCCATGTCTGGCCTTTCGCGTTTATGTTACAGGTGACGTGAATAAAACGAGATCGTTCGTAGTAGGCGTTCTCATGACTCCATTCGCGCTTTACTCGGGCTCATCCATCAGAGTCCGAGCTGTCCTATGCAGCTAAGAATTTTTTGAAACATAATTCATATTGGACTGAATGTTTTTTTGAAGCAATGGATTTGTATGGAACATTGGATTTGAAGTTCAATCCCATGGACAGTTCCCATTTCGAGAGTAATTTCAAACGAACGATAAATTGTCCAACAACTCGGGCTAATGTTAATGAGCCTAGTAAGCGGATGACTTACTGGCGTTACAGTGGCGATTCTAGAATGAAAAAAGTGGAGGGCACTGCGGGGCCAAGGAAAAAAGTAGGGGACCAACATAAGTGTCTCTCTTGCATGGTTCTTTTCCACTGTAATGAAAATTAATTTCCTATGATCAAACTTATCAAACCCAACACAGGCTTGTGAATATCGTCAGAACCGTCGCCAGAAAGCCTTCAAATCGTTTAAAATTTTGCTGGCTGAAAGTTATTTGCTGTATATGTCAATCAAACGAGCTTGAACGTGAAATTAAGCAAAACGTTGGGGAGGGCAGCCAAAAATCTAGGAGGGGCCATGGCCCACCCAGGCCCCCTTAGAACCGCCACTGTGGCGTTATCATTGCTCTGTGACATACGTTACTTTATAATGGAGTTGTTATCATGAGAATTTCTCATTTACTGTTACATAACATAACGTCACAGGGCACCGATAATGCCAGCCAGAATGAAAGCAGATGGAAATTTCAGTGACGCAAGCATCGAACGGTTTTGTTCAGTCGGTCAGAATAAATCGTATGATTAGCCCAAGTGACGCTGATGATGTGCGTCGCCCCTGTAACAGTCTACTTGAATTTCAGGTGGTTCACCGATACGTTTTCATAGTGGTGTAGTTTTGTCTAAAATAGTGTAATTTAGACCTTCATATGGTGTGCATGTAGTGACGTCATATTTCAATGCTTGCGACGTCACAATTTCCCATTCAAACCACAAAATTTGCTATATATTCTTTTCAACGTGCACTTGTGCCCCCCACTTTGAAAAAGGTTCCGCCACCCATGCTCGCAATTCGGAATCCAGACTGAGGATATCCCTATCAAACATAAGACGTGAATCTTAGCATAAGCTGAACCTAGAGTTTACTGTAGAATGCAATCATAAAAACTGAAAAAAAAGTTGGCGAAAACTTTCGATGAAGTGAGGTTTACTGCCACAAAGAACTCTCACTGCTTTTTTGATTGCAATAAGAAACAGTCAGAAATGATGTCTACTTAGGCCTACTATCAATTTCACAATGATTACGTTACTGGTTAACAGATTGTTGAAGGAGAAAGAAAATATCTTCAATAAACAAACGGATGTTTTCATCGGTTTGCAAAAAAGAAACAGTGGAATGTGGTTCTGGATAGACAACCCAACGGTTCCTGTTCCAAAGCACGAGATCGACACCAAGCTATCAGGAAATCCGTCAGATGGGATGTGTGCCAAACTCGGTCTCTCCAATAATGACTATATTGTTTCATACGAAAGCTGTGACAATAGTCAACTGTCTGGTTTATGCGAAGCTAAAGTACAATATTTTTAATGTTCATTCTTCTCAACAGAAGCTATCGTGTTCTCTGCTACAGTCCCTGGTCCTGAAAAGGCAAGATTGGGGCCAGTGTAAAATGAATATGCCGCAGATGATTAAAAAACATCGTTAAATCGGCTTGAATTTTAAGTTTTGACAACGTCACGATAAGGCACACTTTTCGTTTTTATTCATGTCATAGCGTTCTGCATACAAAATTTCAGAGAACCTTTACTATGCTTGTGTAGCTGCAGGCATTGCCTTGATACAGGGCCGCAACCAGCTGATATTCTCGCGGGGAGTCATTGCACCGTAATTTGTTGTAAACCTATGCATGTTTTTGAAAATTTCGGGGGAGGGGTAATTGCCCGGTTGCTCTCCCTCGTAGCGGGCCTGTCTAGATATATGAGTAGAAGCAAAGTTTGGTTGGGATAGGTAAATCGCTGAAACTCTCTGGATGTTCTGAACGATACGACACTTTTGAATAAACGTGACAATCTTTTAATTGCGTGATTTATTCAGTGGTCACACCCACATCTATATGTCGGCCAACAAAACATAAGCATTATCCTGACAATAGGGCCGATTCTGGCAGACATACCTACCAATTGATCTTTAGCCAAATCTCCAAGTCTGCCTCATAAACAACTCTCCAAATGCCAAATATTTCCTTTTGGTTCGAACTTCTATCTTTTCTTGTGTTTTGAAAGGCATTTGTTGCATTTAATACATGATTGTAGTTAACTTAGGCGATGCTGAGCCAGCTTTTTTATGGTGCCGCATTGAAAGCGTGATGTGAGCAGGGGCGTAATGAAGTTAGATGGCGCCCGGGACAAGAAACCATTTGGCGCCCCCATCTTCGAACCTGAGGTCTTTCGGAAGCAAATCTGCTGTTGAAGAAAGTACTTTTGACATTGTTAGGACTTTTCGGAGACCCCATCATGATTCGGCGCCCGGGGAATTGCGCCCCCTTGCTCTCCTCGTTACGCCTCTGGATGTGAGTCTCACAAATGCGCGAACAAGCTTGATCACCAGACCGCTTCAGCAATTCAATTGTTCTGTTGCATCGCGAATGTTTTTATTAAGAACCCCTGGCCTTACGGCTAGATCGACTAATGCAACAGGCGATGGTTCGAAGAACTTAGGTTCCAAAATGTGGTTGGATACCGCTAATTTTTTGCTATTGTTCGATTGATTTTATGCTCTATCTTGCAGCAATGTTATTTTGGTCCTAATTTGCGTGGTCAGTCGTATGCTGCATTTTGTACAGTTCTCGTCCGAAAGCGTCCACATAAAATAACTTAAGCAATAAACAAAATGTGTCGCCACTGTTCTCTTCACGTGATTATTGTAATCCATTAACTGCATTGCAAGGAAGGGGCTGTTTTTTACCTTATTCCTGTCACGCACTTTGCCTTGATCTTCGATGTTTTAACCCATTTAGGTTGATTTTCTTATCTTCAGTGGCGTAACCAGGATTGAGGTGGAGATAGAAGTTGGGGATCGTGGTACTTGTTCAGACTGAGGTGCATCAGAAAGTTTAACTTTTCATTGAAAATGAGGCTAAGAACAAAAAGCAATAAAGATCTTCCACTGCTTTCCAAACCAAAATTTTACCTAACACGATAAACGTCGATATTTGCAATATTTCATATTCGTTTCTTAGTTTCGTACATTCCTCCTGGTAAAGCAAGAAGTTGTTGTAAACTTCGATGTTTCACTGGACTTATGTGAAACATTTTAGGAAGACCTTTGTGGTTTGCTACAAAATCTAAATTGACTTTACAGAGGTTGTGTGACTCTAGATCAGGTGAAGCGCAACTCCCCGGTTGTTGAGTCCTGCTTCAGTGTGGGATTGATCCTCGAACCTCGGGAAGGATGGATTGTGACGCCATCGATGTTAATTCCGCGCCAGACGAATCGGCCAAAGAGAGCTCTCAGTTCCATGTGCGTGGAATTTACTCATAATTGTCGCTTGCTTGGTCTTTCCCTTCTGCTTGCTTTGGCCAACTTTGCTCACATGGTAGCAGNCGCGCTAGGATTACTGCTACATCGGGCTTCTCAAACTATAGGTCGCGACCCCTTTTGGGGTCGAAACTTAAACTATGAAATGTAATTTTGGGGTCGGGAAACAAATTGGGATACAAAGGTTTTTGTAATCTTTCCAAGAAAATTAAAAGTAGACCTGCAATGAATCTATTTCTACTGCATTTTTAGGGGCAATATCGTGCTTCATGCTGTCAGTTGCTTACTGGAGTGGGATGTCTGCCTGAGCTATCAAATGATAATAATCGACCAAGCACAAGTTATGACTTGTTACGTCAAGATTGCTTTAAAGTACTGACCAATATAGACCTTACTGCATTCATTCCGACACGACGGCATGCTTCTGTTGAGAACTCTAGGTCTCAGTCTAGGAGCCAGGCTTCTTTGAGAGCACACTCAGTATTAGACTAAAGTTAAAAGCTTCACGCAGTTTCAAAAGTACTTTGGGGTTTGATTCAGGTGAAGTTGGAACCACAAATCATGCACAATTGAAATTTCAGGAGGCGACACACTTGCTATGCCGAGGATGAGTTTGTGGAGTTACTAAACGACAAAAGTTTGCAACTGGAATTTTCAACACAGAATTTATGCCATTTTTGAATAAGAACAAGAAATGAATGCCCAGTCATTTCTGATCTAGCCATTTCCACAACATATTTGTGTCAAGCGGCATTCTGAAAATTGATAATCATCAAGTCCGAAAACAGATTCTTTTTGAAACATGTTGAGAATGTCCTTCATTGTCATGCATCAATCTACGAATGGATGATCTGTGTAAAAATCGTCAAGTGCATCCATCTCATTAGTTGTGTTTGATAACTTCTATAAACAGAACTGTTTTTTTTCCGCCTACTTCCATTACGTGGTAGTTTTATTACTGTATAGTTACTTCGTGAATTGTGCGCATTTGCATGATTTCGCCATAGACAAAAATGCCTCTTGAGATTTGTAANGGGATACTTACAGGCATCATTAACATCTAGGCTATCTACCAAGTGGGTGACATTGAAAANNCATTTTNAAAATAGGNTCGCAGAACAAAAAAGTTTGAGGAGCCCTGCTCTAGATTACACTTCTCATTGTTTATTCTTATAGCGGATGTAAGGATCTTGTGTGATCATCTCAAAAAATTTCAAGTACATTCATAGAACACTTGCGCTGCTGGATTTCCTTGGAAATTGGGGGCACGGTTCTCGGACCGCACATATGCTTCTCTTACTGTAAAGAAAACTGACTTTTTCTCTGCATCACACATGCAGCCATGAAGGAGGTCTGACATTCATGTAATACAATAACTTTACTTTCACGATGTGTTCATTTCCATACTTCGAAATAAATAGAGTGTGAATTAGACTGCTGTATTTCTTAATTTAACAATGTCATTGTGGTGGTATTTACCATTTCTGACGTAACGCCATTCATTGTGTACCCTTTTCTAGTAAGACTTTCCCAACCGCACAAAGCAGTGATTGCGGCTCTTTCCCAAACTTGTTAAGCAACAGTTAATGCTTGACCCAACATAATAATGGTCAGGCCTTTCGTGGGGACTCTCCAGGGATGCGAAATAAGGTCCAATGACGAATTTGATTGTTAGCAAGCTGTAAGCGGGTCGCAGTGCTACATTGTTTATGACGTCTCGTCAGCTTTGCATATTTGCACGGAAAGGTTGCTGCCCCACATTCGAATACAGACTGGTCAACCTACTCGATCACTGGATCCCTGCGAATTACCTTTGGCGCAGTCCCTCCTTACATGGAGGTAAACAAACTTTACCACTTGACACGTCTGAATTAGCTTGCTACAGCATGATTTGTTTGGTTGAGCCTGTTGGGTTTAAACATATTTGATCTGTTTCTCTCAAATGGGACACTCCTCCTTTAAGAGCATACGACGTTCGAGGCAAAGATCTTTTGTCACAAACGGCATGGGGAATCCCCAGCAACAACGTAAAAATAAAACGGTAGCATCAGTTGTTCGTTTCATGTAAATTAAGGTTTATTCTATGCAGCCGACAAACTTTACAGAAAACACTTTTGACTTTCGTGGACTTGTACAACTGGCAATTCGCACTAACAAACATTGCATGATTTGCACAGGTCAACTGAACGATTGCGGGAAAGCAAATGGCGTTTCATGTTAACTTCATTTCAGTATAGCAGGAATTTTTGTCCTTACAAAACATGCAATGTTCGATCTTGATCGACCAACAGAGTAAAATACAGCACTACACAGGGTGTAGAAACAAACCGATATGCTGAAGAAACTTAGTGCATTCGCTGAGCTGACTTACGACAACAGAGAAACACGGTAAAAGTTACCATGCAAAAAATAAGCCAGCTTATCCCCAGCACTTGATCCTGCCATGCGCGTCGAACTTGCACTGGAAACAACCACGATGTTCAGTACCCCTAATATCTCAAGCTATCGACTCATACCACAGACCACTTCCAAAAGAAGCAGCGAAAGACTTTCCAGCGTGTGCAGCAACCGAAAATCGGAGGGCCTGTTCAGTGCGCATGCGCATGAGGTTCAGAGACATAAAAAGCAATACGAACATGCCGGAGTAAGAATTATGGCCTTATTCCTATGTTTTGCGTCAACAAATTTTAAGCAACTCTTCAGAGGAAGTCTGTTTTCAACATTTGATATTGATACGCAGTTTTTTAAGGTGTTTTGACAGACCGAAATGGTCACTCACATTTTTTCCAACGGCCACGCAAAAAACAGTGCGAACTCGCTTTGCTACCGCCACCAAAATACACTCAAATCTCGCTTTATGACCATCTCGGTATTTCGATAAAATATTTGCGGTCTATCGAAACGTCTTAGCGGTCCGCAAGGTCAAACGTTTAGAAAAAAAACTGTGGATGCGTAAAGCTGAACAATAACCCCCATTTTTTCACTTCCAGTTGACCACGGCTGACATTAATCGATTGTCGTATCGTCTTTTGTCATCACGCGAAAAGTCAACAGAATATTTTGCAAACATGTATTCCTGTAAGCGAATGGAACGAAGAGTCGGCCATGTTTGACCGAACCCCGTTGTTGCTTCACCACGGCACGCAGGTGGGTAGGATGAAATTAATCTCACTCTTGCCCATTGAGAACGCGCTGTTCCAAACTTGAATCTGTAAGGTCGTCGCTTTGCACAGCACACCAACGAGGACACTTTACTACGACTCTTCCTTCAAAAGTTTTACTTCCGCACTTTTCTTTGAAGCCCGCGCCTGACGCTGTTGGGAATTCTTGAAATTCTCGTCTCGCTTTCTGATACGCTGTGACAAAGAACAGTCAACGTGATTGCTAGCAACAAGGGTGCAAGGAATACCAACTGGCAGAAGCCTGCATCACGCAGTGTACATCACGCACAAACACTGCGTGCATGATTGCAGGGCTGTGGAGCCTGTAATTTTAGTTCCAGGGCCTCCACAGCCTTACCGAATGGTCATGGCTTTTCAGCATAAAAGGTCCCTTGCCACGTTTGTTCAAAGCTAAGAACGCATTTAAATCATTTTTTAATCCATACCAAAGAGACCATTTTTTCTTTTAACTGTTTATTCAATCACAGCCTCTCCACGCTTTATTCGAAAGCAAGGTTTTTATGAAAAAGTGCTGTATCTTCTGGAACGTGATTTGTAGGCATTCAAAACCCGAATAGCTTTCCTTTTATCCAGATAATCGTGGAAGAGTTTATTTATGGAGAAGACTCTTATTCTATCCATTGCTAAAAATCGCACCAAGACTTTGCTTCCTGTTAGTATGGAATACGACAGTGACATAAAAAGCGACTGTGGCATAAAACTAATTTTATACATTGTCGTGTGAAAATGACATTCAAATAAACAGCTGTTTCAGAACACGAGAAGTATTATGAGTTTATAACAAACCTCCAGTCTTATGCAGGTTGCAAGATCAACCTCTAACTTCGAACACACTCCAAATAATTGTTTGACTGGATTCTGCGCAACAGAGGGACTCGTTAAAAACACTGGGCACGCAGAAAGCATCGAAATACATTACGTATGATTGACAGATTTATAAGAAAACATTGCATCAAGGCTATGCAGAACCTGTTTCAGACAAAACCAAAGATTTGGACTTGCCGTGTTTTCAATAAAGACAAAAAAGAGCATGAACAGGTTTGTAGATTTGCTCCGATTTGTAGATCACAGCAAGGTTCTATAGCCTTTCCAGCAGTTGATATTTACGCGGAAGTAACACATGCATAGGCTCTCCAACAACGTGACCTCATTGCATAGCTGTGCTCATAAAACCTTTTAAGCTCATGCTATTTATTAAGCATTTGCAGTAATATGGAATTCAATGACTAAAAAAAGCAACCAACGACGATTTGAAGGAAGATCTGGTTGAAGTCCATGTCACGTGATTTAGAATATCGCATTTTGTTTTGAGCAAGGTGGTTTCATGCAAAACGGGATTTCAAATCGAGTATTCTGGAACGCAAAGTGCTGCTCCTGCTATTGTGAATAATTGAGCGGACGGCTTGAGATTTGACAAAAAATAATGTTTCCTAATGATTCAAACACTCGAAGACAAGTTTCCTGAAAGAAACCTGTTACTGATGGTTGAGGAGCGTACGAAGCAAGCATGGGTAATCACCCTACTCACTGAACGTCAATTGCAGGTTTGACAGTAGGATTTGTACTTGGTGTTGCTGGCAAAAACAACCGTTTTGCAACAGCCACTGGGTGCAACTTTGGACTACTCATGATATTTTGGGAAGAAAACTGGAAGTCAAGCAATGGGGTTTAATTCAGTGTGTCAACCTTGCTGGAGACATTGAATAGAGATCGAGCGATATGGCTTTTTTGGGGCCGATACTGACATATCGGCCATTCATGGACCGATAGCCGATACTGATGTTTACAAAATTTTTTAATCTTCCTTTCTGTTTCATTATCAAAAATATGTATCTCATGCCTTTCCTTTTTTTAAAAAACTTCAAAAATCAGGATTTATAAGCAAAAATATTTCAAATTGCAGCAATTTCAATATTTTTGCTATGATTTTTAATTAACTGGATTAGTGATGCTTTTGCTTCGGCTGCGACGGCCGATGCATGCTTCATCTTGTCTGCTTGTTTATGAAAATACACCTGCTAGCGTTGCTGCAAGATAACTTTCTTGTCTTGGTTCATTGTGCTTTCTTGCTCAAGTTGTCTGGATGCATGTGGAATATAACAGCATTCTGTCAACACCTACTGAGCCCAATACAATCAGCCATTTTGGCCGATACCAATATATCGGTGAAACCCAAATATCGGCCTGATGTATCAGGATTGAACCCAGCAAGTTTTATACATCCATTCATCCATCCAGGTGGCTCGAAAAAACAACCAGATAGTTCCATAATAGTTTTAGTCGACGAGTCCTAACACTAAGTACTGTAACATTATTTGCCATGTTGGGTGTTAAATGAAATGCACTTGCTGTGTTGTGAGAGTTTTCATCAATTTTGACTATTTTGAGTAATGAAATAATGCTGTATATCAACTGTGTTTTTTAATAACATTTTTGAAAATTCAACTAGAAACTTACAACCTAAAAACTGGAGTTCCAACTGATCAGTGGCACAGGGTGTTTCTTTTAATAACTGAAAGGTTGGATGATTGATCCATGGCCAATGAATGAATCACCCAATGCTACCTGCATATATCTCAACCGCCCTGGCAAGAAGCAAATTTCAGGCTTCAGCATGCCACTTACACCTTCCATTCACATAATTCTGCCAAGCTATGTTCTTTAATGTACTTGTGTGCAATGTGCAGCTCACAAATTGACTTGTACATTAACTTAATTAACATACTTCAAAAATTTTTAGCCATACAGGCTGTCATGAGGTATGCATTTTATCCTGGTAAAAGCATAGATTGATGTATGAGTCTCTACAATCGCATACTGTAATTTTCAGTGGCTGCAGTTGGTTTCTGGTGCAAGAATCACTTAGAGCTTGTTAGGGACGGGTAAGCAAGGTTATGTGGTGCATTAGGGCAGCTTCAAACATTGAGTCACCCCAATCAACACCACAGGTACCTATCTAAGGCAGTGTGCTTTTGGTTTGTTTTTTTAATTGCTGGTACAGTAGAATTTGCCTAATTTGTCACCTCAACGGGATTAGAAAAAAAGTGACGAATTATGCTAACAGGTGAAAACTCTGTCATAGAAGCTCGTATACTTTATCATAGTAATTCGTACACATGCATAGTGCTCTTATTTGCAGTAAAATACAAGTTAATGACATTATGGTTGAATACAACAATTAATTCCTCTGCTCTATCTGGACTCCTCCATTCAATCAAGCACGTTTTAAATCTTTAATGAACTTTTCCGCATTCTCTCAATGGGGAGTTGGGTTGTGCTTTGCATCTCGTGCATAAATTTGATAAACAAATTACGAGGTCCAACAATTCTCAGATAAGATCCTTAATTTGCTTGAATTCCCATATGTACTAGCTGCTTAGAGAT